>Ga0208250_1000001_pt1 | contig 280146 bp, 376 predicted proteins | sample CryBogCBE18Aug09_FD_184557 | JGI IMG/M metagenome (GOLD analysis project Ga0208250, IMG submission 184557) | Freshwater microbial communities from Crystal Bog, Wisconsin, USA - CBE18Aug09 (SPAdes) (version 2) | ecosystem: Environmental > Aquatic > Freshwater > Lake | place: Crystal Bog... | reverse complement strand
TAAATTGGGTCGTTTATATTTCTTTTATTATGACCCAAAAGGTAAAGATGATTTACCATATTATGATAAGTTTCCACTTGTATTAGCATTAGAAAAATACAATGACGGATTTTTAGGGTTGAACCTACATTACTTGCCAATTAGATATAGAGTGGCATTTTTAGGTAAACTTTTGGATTTTGCGTCCATGAATGATAAAGATGAAATTACAAGGATTCGTATCACTTACGATATTTTGAACGCCACGAAACACCTAAAAGAGTTTAGGCCATGTATTAAACAATATTTGATGAGTAATGTTAAGTCTAAAATACTTGCCGTTGAACCACATGAGTGGGAAGTGGCAACATTCTTACCTATTCATCAGTTCAAGAAAGCTAAAGCTGAAAAAGTATGGGAAGATTCAGTTAAAGAAATTAAGGAGCAATAAAATGGCATCAAACTTAAACGAGTTTCTATCTACCTTCACGTCGGATGTATCAAGGCCAAATAAGTTCTATGTTGTGGTCAATGTACCTCCGTTTTTACTATCACAATATTCTAATATGCCTAGAGCACTTTCATTTCGTTGTGAAACGGCAGAAATTCCAGGTAGAACAATTAATACGATTGACCAAAAGTTTGGTTCTAATCCTATTGAGAAGTTTCCAAACCAATCATCATATAATGATTTAACATTAACATTTATTGTTTCAGATGACATGAGTGAAAAAGCTTTCTTTGATGCCTGGATGGATTTTATTAATCCTACAAGTAACTTTAATTTTAAATATAAAGTCGATTATGCTGTACCAATATACATCAATCAATATGATGTGACGGATCAATTGTCATTCCAAGTGGAATGTATTGATGCTTATCCTATAGCAATTAATCAATTAGATTTAGATTGGTCAAGTGATGGCCATCATAAATTAACGGTAGTATTTGCATATACATATTATAATACATACCCACAACAAGCAGGTGTATCATTACCAACAGATACAGCTCTTGGTATATCTTCACAACTACAAGGTGCGCCTTTCCCACCACCTCCACCACCTAATGGTGTTAATTTTGGGTTATAGATTATTAATTAGGAGATAATATTATGGCTTTGCCAAAAATTGATGTGCCGGTCTACCAAATTGATTTGCCTTTATCTAAAAAGCATATTAATTTTAGACCATTTTTAGTAAAAGAACAAAAGAATTTATTGATGGCAATGGAATCATCTGATTCTGAAACCATTGAACAAAACATAAAACAAATTCTTACAAATTGCACCATATCAGAAAATATAGATATTGATTCATTACCAATTATTGATATTGAATACTACTTCTTGCAATTACGAGCAAGGTCTGTTGGTGAAATTATAGAAAACAAATATAAGTGTAATAATGTTGTAGAAGATAAAGAATGTGGTAATTTAATGGATGTAAAATTAAATATCTTTGATGTTAAAGTAGACATGAAAGAAGATTTAAAAGATGTCATTCAATTAACAGATAAAATTTCTGTCAAATTAAACTACCCAAAATTCTCAGCAATCAAACGAGCATCAAAGTTTGAAAATTCAGCTGACATGGCATTTGATATGATTGCTAGTTCTATTGAATATGTTTACGATGGTGAACAATTCTATTACGCTAAAGAAACAGATCCTGGTGAGATGATTGATTTTATCGAATCACTTAATACTGAACAGTTTAGTAAATTGGAAGAATTCTTTGCTAATTTGCCAAAGATGAAACAAACTGTTGCTATGAAATGTAAGAAGTGTGGTTTTGGCCACAGCATAGATGTGGAGGGTCTGGAAAGTTTTTTCGGTTAGTTTTTTGTCATGACAACTTGAGTAATTATTACCGCACTAACTTTTCATTGATTCAGCATCACAAATATAGCCTGGCAGAGCTAGAGAATATGCTGCCTTGGGAGCGTGATATCTATGTCACCATGTTAATACAGCATATTGAAGAAGAAAACGAAAAGATTAAACAACGAAACGCTGCTAACAAATGATAACCAAAAAACTAGGCGAAGAAGTTTATGTTTGGGATCCTTTAGCCTTTATGGGTAAAGGATATTGGTTCATTCTTGGCAAAAATGGAAAGTATGGGCGTGCTGCTTCTAAAAAAGATGCTACAAAATTAGGTAAGATTAAACCTGAATCCAAAGCAGAAGTTCCTAAAAAAGATATCATTAAAGCTTCACCAATTTCAAATAATACACCTATACCTGAAGTATCAGAAGAAACCAAAGAATCTGTAGAAAAAACTACCAAGAAATTTTCTCCTGAAAATATGGCAAAAGGTATTATGAAAGGAAAAAGTTTTTTATCACCTGAAGAACACACCAAACACGAAAAACTAAAAGCAAGAGCAAAGCCTAGAAAAGAAAATGTATTCAAAAAACATTTAGGTTTAATATATGCTTTAGTTAAAACTAAAATTGAAGAAGATAAGTTGAAAATGGAATTAGCTAAAGATTTCCATAAACAACAAGAAAATGATGAACAAAAAAGACATGAAGAATTAGTTTCAGCTTTAGGTGGAAAAGGTGTAAGGCCTACATCTAAAGAAGATAAGAAAAAACAAAAAGAGAAAAAAGAAAGTAATACATTATTAAAAGCAATTATAGGATTTGTTACTGGTGGAATAGTTGGTCTACTTACTGATTCAAAAAAAAGTGTAGATAAAACAAGCCAAGATATAGATAAGAGTAAAAGTGATGCTGATAAAATGAAAAGTGATTCTGCTGATTTGGATTCAAAAGAAGCGGAGAAGAAAAAAACAACAGTATCAACAAGAGAAGGTGCACCTGCACCTACAAAAGCGCCTGGCGCAGGTAGACCTCCATCAAGACCTCCATCTGGTGCACCAGCTGGTAAACCTTTACCACCATCTCAAGCAGAAAAAGCAATTGCAGGTGGTGATCCAGTTAAAGCTATGATTGTTCGACATGAAGGTGTTCGTATGGCACCTTATAAAGATAGTTTAGGATTATGGACAGTAGGTGTTGGTCATCTTATTGGTGACGGTAAATCTCTACCATCTGAATGGAATAAAACATTTTCAGCAGAAGAAGTTAAAGACTTATTTGACCAAGATTATGAGTATCACAAAAAGGCTGCTGAAAAGATACCAGGTTATTCTAATGTTAAGGGGCCAGGACAAGGCGCATTGATTGATTTGACTTTTAATATGGGTCCAGTTTGGTATAAAAAATGGCCTACATTCACTAAAAAGTTATCTGGTGGTGACATTCAAGGTGCAGCTGGTGAATTAGAAAAGAGTAAATGGTACACACAAGTAGGTAAACGTGGTCCTGATATTGTTGCTATGTTACAATCATCAGATAAAGGTGGTTCATCGTCAGCGGATGCAACACCAAGCAATAGAAATACAGGCGCACAATTAGCAAGTGCTTCATCCACCAATAAAGATATGAAAGCTGACCAAGCATCATCTGGTCAAAACACAGTTATTGTAAATAATAATAACACAACAGTAGCAAAGAGCACCACAACAAAAACTAATGTAGTTCCACAAAAAAACGATAATTCAGTATTAACGCAGGCACAATATGGATAACCTTATAACTAAAAAATTAGATGGACATACTTGGGTTTGGGATCCTTTAGCCTTTATGGGTAAAGGTTATTGGTTTATGCTTGGTAAAAACGGCAACTATGGTCGTGCTGCTTCTAAAAAAGAAGCCGCTTCATTAGGCAAAATTGATAAAACAGAAACCGAACCAGCATCAGAAAAAGTCTATAAACAAGAAAAGGGTAAACCCGGAAAAGAATCTGAATTTGCTAAAGCAGGAGAAATTAGAAAAAAAGGTTTCTCTAAAATGGTTGCTGAAAAATTAGCATCAGGCCAATCTTTAGGTAAATCATTAAAATCTACCATATCAGAAAAAACAAAAGCAAAAGCGGTTGGTATGAGAGAGAAGTTTAATCCAATGAATATTGCTAAAGGTATGTTTGGTGAAGCAGGCGCAATGTATGTTGGCAAAAAAATGGGCGCAAAAAAAGAAGATATTGAATATTTTTCTGATACAAAAATACCAAATAAGTTAGAAGACGAGAAAGCAAAGAAAAAGAAAAGTAAGGAACCTGAATCTGAACCTACTGCTACTAAAGTTCCATCAGCAGGAAAAAGTAATGCTACTACCGAAAATATGTCTGACACCAAAACTATGAAAGGTTCAGCAGATACTATTATTGTAAAACTTTATGAATTACTTAAAAAGAATTTTGATGATAAAAAAACTCAAGATGAGTTAATGAAAGACTTTGAACAAGAAAGAAAAAATACTCAAGAAAAAAGACACAAAGAATTAATTGAAGCAATTAAAAGTAGAGGTGATGGTAAAGGTTTAGCTGAAAAAATTGGAGATAAAGTTAAAGAAGCAAAACAAGGATTCATGGAAAAACTTATCTCTGGTTTAGGTAAAATGTTTGAGATATTTGAAGGTATTGGTGCATTTATTTCAATGATTGCACCATTATTAGCTGGTCTTGCTGAATTATTTGTACCAATACTTGCTGTTATAGCTGCTGTTATTGCCGTAGTTGCATTATTTAAACTAGGTAAATGGTTATGGAATAAATTCAAAGGTGCTGACAAGAAAGCTGATGATGTAAAAAAAGATATACCAAAAGAAGTAGCATCAGGTGATACAGCAACAAAACAATCTTCTGCATCAGGCGGTGAAACACCATCAGCATCACCAACAAATTCAGGCGCAAATGGTGCATCAGGCTCAAACGGAAGTTCTGGTATGGCCGGAGCTGCAGGTTCAGACGGAAGTTCTGGTACATCTGGAGCTCCAGGTGCTTCACCTTCAGCAAGTTCTGCAGGTGCTCCAGGTTCCGCAGGAGCAGCTGGATCATCTTCAAGTGGTGCACCAGGATCAGCAGGAGCCGCTGGTTCACCAGGTGCCGCCGGAGCACCAGGTTCAGCGGGATCCGTTGGTTCTGTTGGTGCTGCTGGCGCAAGTGCAACTGCTTCACCTACATCGGCACCAACGGCTACACCAACTGCATCGCCAAGTTCTTTAGGTTCTAAAATGACGGCTGCAACAAAAGAAAATAATGATGCTCAATTACAATCATCAGGTTCTTCAACACCTACTATTATTAATAATACATCTTCAAAAGGAATGGATATTGATCCTCCAGATGTTATGACTGGTAATTTTTCAGTGCGTAATGATGACTCAGCGTTTATGAGAGTGTTACGAATGAACACTCGAGCAGTATAAAAAAAAGGAGGCCGAAGCCTCCTTCTAAAACTTTCCTTCTTTAAGGGAATGTTTTAATCTTCCATTGCTAAGTTCTCAAAATACTTCATATCATCATCATCTGAAATATCTGGTTCAATAGATGGTGCTGGTGTAGATTTAACTTGTTCTTTAATTTGTTCAACGGTTGTTTTAACTGCAACTGTTTCACCATTAAGACCTAACACCTTATCTAACCTAGTTTTCAATGCATCATAAGATTTGAATTCAGATTCTTTTACTAAATCTTGTAAAGAATATTCTGATTTCCAGATTGTTTCTAACTTCTCATCATTATCTGATAACGGTGATGCTGAATCAAATTCTGATTTATCATAGTTTTGGAAACCATCTACTTTACGAATCTTGAGTTTAAAGTTAGCACCTTTCCATAAATCAAAAGGATTAATTGCTGTTTCATCTTCAAAGGCAGGATTCATAGCCTCTGTAATCTTATCAAAGATTTTTTTACCAAATCTGAATAACTTAATTTGGCCTTCATTCTCTGGATGTTTAGGATCAGATACGATATAAACATTAGCGATATAGTTTAACTTACGCTTTTGTTTACGAACCACATCTTTATTTGCTTCAATGCCAGAGTTCCATAGTGATGAATTATGTTCACAAACTGGACATTTTTGATTTGTTGTTGTAAGACAGTTATCAATGAACCAACCACCTGGTCCTTGGAAACCGTGTGAGAATACTTTTACCCAAGGCAAAGCATCTTCACCATCTTTTTCTGATGCAGGTAGAAAACGGATTGTTGCCATGCCGTTGCCTGCTTTATCTACTTCAGGACGCCAGAAATTATCTTGCTTTTCTGAACCACCTTCTGTATTTGTATTGATTGCCTCGATAGCTTTTGATAGTTTATCAAGATTGCCTGATTGGCGTTTTAGATTTGCAAAACTCATATTATTACCTTTCATATAAACGGAATATTAACGGAATATAACTTCTTATCCACAAACTACTCATAACCATACTTCTATTTATCACTACTTCCAATCTTATCTTTCAGAATAGTTTTAAACTTTTTCTTATCATAAGATAGAAACGGTGAATACTTCTCACACTTCATACGGAAGTTTGGCCATATTATATCATCTTCAATTTTTTCATTCCACATAACAAAGAATTTCATAATATCATTTAATATAACCAAAGTTTCCAATGAAATGTCTTCCTGCATTGTTGCCTTAAGCAACATTGGATAATCACCAGATGACACAGAAAGAAGTTCATTAGGTGTTTTTACTTTATCCAACAATAACATTATATCATTCTCAAAGGTATATGTCAAGCTTTGAGTAATCTTTTGCCATCTTTTATAATTGTCTTCTGCTTCAGGTGTAAGCAGTTCTCTAGCCCAATTACCTTTACCTACTATAAAATTAGAAACATAAAAGTTTTTCAATTCTTCTATTGAGTATTTTCTAGATAACTTATAGAAAGAAAATCTTTCTTTTTTGGTAGAGAATGTATTTTTGCTAACACTAGTCTTACCATGATATTTAAAATAATCATAGGAGTTTGATGTAAAGTGCAACTTCAATGCATTATATAGAGCATAGGCTGCAAAGCCGGTGCCATCGTTCATATTGGTAATCTAGCGGTTTTCTTTAATAAGTTTAAATCTTCTGCTTCTGCTTTAATTTTTGCTTTGAGTGGTGGTGAAATGAGTGTTGCAGCCATTTCAACTTCTAATTGATTTTCTTTACAGTAATGACAGATAGCATCCATAACTGTTAGATTTTTTTCTGATGCAAACTTCTCAATCATAAAACTAAATTCTTTTATCTCATCTTTTGTCGGCATATTCTCTCAACTTCATAATTAATGTATCTAATTCACTTTCATGTATACTAAAACCTTTAGTATTTCTTGGTGGTAAACCAGAGTCAGGCGAATTAAACTCTGTTCTTAAAACTTTTAGGTATTCGCCTGCGTATGGTTTAATTTCAAATTCTATCATTATATACTTGCATAAAATATGTGATGGCCAATCTTTGTAATAATGCCATGTTTATTCCAATGTGGATTAACATAGTCAGCATGATAAAACAAAGCATTTGATTTTTTAATCATATCATGTGATGTTGGCTTTGTCAAGGCTATATGAGCAATATACTTCGCTTCTTGCCATGTATATTCATCTAATTTAGTATTTACTTTAAAGCATGTCCATGTAAATTGACATACAGTTTCACCATAGGTTGTTTTCTTTTGATAAACAACACCACAGATGCTACTAGGGAATTCAGGTTCTTTGGTTCGGTTTAGCGTCACTTGAGCAACTGCTAACTTACCTTCAAACGATTCATGGCCTGCCTCATAATAAATGTTTTTAGCAAGGCAATCCATTTCTTTAGTGTATTCACTTTCAACTTGAATTGATTGTATTTCTCTACTTACTGATTTACTAAAACTTGGCATAGTATACATGAATATTGATAAACATAATACTATTACTACTGCTGATACTACTGAATTATTCTTTCTCAAGATATTTCTCCTTTTTGAATAATGTTGGCGCCCATTAAAACAGGCGCCAAGATAATCTCCAATTACGATTTTACTTTTTGATTTTTACTTCAGGTTGTGGAGTTTGTGAAACGAAATTATTAAGCACTTCTGCTTTTTTAATAATTGCATCTTCGGTTGGAAAATTAGGCAAATCTGGATGATTTGGTGATGTTGTGCCGGCAATTTGTGCCGCCGCAACTTCAGTTTGCCATTGTTGTTGTAAGATATCCTTTTGTGAGTGAAAGTCATCTAACAACATATCTTTTGCCATTTTTAATAGCTCAAGACGAATTTCATACGGGGTCATGCTCATAGTATTTCTCCTTTTGTGTGTGTGTAAAAAAATGGGAGATTTTATAGGTTCTCCCAAACCTTATATCTTTATTTATATTACTTTGCAGCTTTTGGTGCAGGTTTTGCAGCAGATTTAACCGCGGGTGCTTTTGCAGGTTTAGCAGGAGCTTTATCAGCTGCTAAAGAAGCGAAAGTAGCGAAACCGAAAGCAATCATTAATGCTAATGCTAACTTTTTCATACCATTTCTCCTTTTTTATTATGAACCATTATATAACACTTTCTCAAGTTTGTCAACCTTAATTTTTAGGTGGTACACCAGTTTTAGAAGGTATGGTTGGTGCAGGTTTTTGTGGTTTATTTGGTGTTGCCATATTACTTAGCCTTTGGATCTACATATTTTTTATATGCATCAATCCAGTTTGTTGAAATTGCTTTTTGTGCATCTGCTTGTGATATTTTACCAGCACACATTAAAGCGTGTAATTGATTTTCTAATTTATCTTTTTGATGAGCATTTTTATCACCATCAAATGGTTGAGGCCATAAATTAGCAACATCATTTGAACCACCAAGTTCTAATGAGATAAGATGGTCAACTTCACAACCTTCTTTACCTGAGCAATAGCCTTCATGATTTTTTACATTATAATTAGCATATACTTGTTTCTTTGTTGCTTCGGTTACATTTCTAACTGTAGTTGTTGTAAATCCTTTAGCACAAATAACTGCTGCTGTTAATTTTGGATCAGGTTTACCTGGTGTTACTTTTGCATTTGGTAAAATATCAGCGTGAGCAATGCCTGCTGATAATAATGCTACGAATAATAACTTTTTCATATTTTTCCTTTATAAAAATTAATTGCCTTCACAAGACCTTCTATATAGTCTTCCGTTTTTTGCTTGTAGATAAAAGGTCCACCATTTTCTACTGCCATGATAATGACCAAATTATTTATTGGTTCACCTATCAATTCTTCATACATTAAGGCATATGCTGCTGTTTGCCAAAAGTAATCTTGAATTTCTTCTAAATCTTTAACTCGTTTAGATGTTTTAAAGTCAATGACTGATAAATCTAATTCAAAGTCAGCAATACAATCAACACGACCTGCTACACCTAACTTCTCTGACCATAATGCCTGTTCTTGATATCTAATGTTATCTATACGATTGAGATATGGCTTAATAGATAAAAACATTTCTTGAGCATCAGGCATAATTTCACCTAATGGTTCATTATTAAGATATCTCTCGCATAGTGTATGAACATTGGTACCACGATTAGATGCTTTCTTTGATATAGCATTAGCAACATCATGACCAACCCTATCACGCCATCTCTGTATAGATTCTTTCTTTAAAGCACCTAATACAGTTGTGATTGATGGTAACTTCTGACCATTAGGTGAGATATAAAATCTACCTTTAGATGTGGTTTCAGATTCTAAATTGGGTAATACTTTTGGCGGACAATAATTAAATGTTACCATTCTCTAGGTGCTTTTGTTTTGTGACCATCTTTGATTGTGTTTTGACCAACTTGTTCTTTCATTCTACCAATAACATACTTCTCAAATGTAGAATCAGCCTTACCTGTGCCAGGTGTATTTAATCTCATACCGTCAGATAGAATAGGTGTGCCTGAATGATGCCTAATGTGTGTAGGATTATCAATTAAGTATTGGTCTAATTCTGTATAAGACATTTTCTTTTCAAATATCTCATCTGTTTCTGTATTCTTAAACTCATAGTTGGGCATTATACCACTCCGGAATTGGTCTAGAATTAATTTTTCCTTGCCATGAAGCAAGATGTGTTTTATTGTTTATATAGTAATTTCTGTAGGACGCCAAAGAATTTCCTGCTATCTTCACCGCATCAGGCATAGCTGGTGTTGGTTCGGTAAAGTTAGCATTAGGTATATTCTTTGGTGTGTTCCAAAATAACTTATCAACTAGTCCTATCTGTTCACACTTATGGACTTTACCATAACGATAGGTATATTCTTTACATAGTTCTTTGAGTAGTTTACTTAACCAGATATAGTTTGAATTACTATGGCGACACCAGATAGCGGATGGATGGTTGATGTGTGTTGCTGAATACAAAATAGTTTCACGGTCATCAGATAGAATCCAACGCTTAACATTACGATTAGTTTTTGATTTTACAGTTACTTCTTGGCCATCTAATACACGGTGGGCCGTGGATAAAAGCTGGGAATATTCTAAAATCATTTTTATACAATGTTTATCGTTGTGCATTTGCGCACAAACGGTTTCGTCTTTATCTAGGTAAAATATATTCATAATGTAAAGGATAACACAATACTGCTGTTATGTCAAGTTTATTTTCTAGCAAAAATATGTTTAATCTTTTCCCAAAGTGTTCTTTCTTCAGCAAGTAATTTATCTCCTGCTGTGTTTAATTCACCTTGTAATGTATTAACATTCTTTTTGAGAGCATTAACGATGGTAAGCAATTCTTTATGTTTTACTAATTCATTATTAATATAACCAACAATATCATTAGAAACATTAGATAGTCCTGCATGAAATGCTGGTGCTTCTGGTGCAGCTGGTGCTGGTGTAGCTTCAGGTGCTGGTGTTGCTGTCACTTCAGGTGTTGCTTGTTGAATATCATCTGCCATAATTTTCTCCTTAATTAATTAATATTTCCAATCTTTACAATAACCAAGTTTGTGTAATTTTTTCAATGCATCATCACATTTATCACCGATATCGGTTCTATGATGTTCATCGTTACCAAACTTAACTTTATCGACAATATCATAAGCTTTATCTTTTGCCTCTGATACTGTATCACCTACTCCTGTGCAAACAACAATATAACTACCTGCTGTTCCCCATTCATAGGCTTCTTCATCTAACACACCATCGACCATTTTAACTGTCTTTGATAGTTTCACTTCACAAGGATGAATAAATTTATAATCATCACCTTCTGCTTTCTCTGTTAAAACAGGGAAGTCTAGGTATGATTCTTCTTCGTTTTTGTTGTGTGGGAAATCTGAATTTGCCATTACAACACCAACACAAGTTTTAAAATCCACTTCTAATGTGTTTTTACCTTTAACACAATCTAAAATCCATTCTGCTGGGTCACCTTTATGTAAAGGTTGTTGAATATTCCACATAGGATATCCAGGTCTTGCTGTCCATTCCATTGGCCATGGTGTACCATCTTTCTCATCAATGATACAATTCATATCTAGCATACCAACATAACCAATCTTGTGTAAGGTGTCTGCCATTGGTTTGAGTAGCATATCTGCTAGTTTAGATTGTTTGGTGTAACGGATAACTGTTCCCATCTCTCCTGTGTTTACACCAAGGTCTTTGTTCATATGTTTCTTATGTTCAAAACCTTCTGCAAAGAATGGCATCCAACCTGCTGGGCCAAATATACCAGTCACACATAGTTCAATACCAGGTCTAAATTCTTGTAGAATAAACTTACCGGTACCGCCACCTTTTTCTTTATGTTTCATTAAGAAACCAATCATATCTGCCTCATCTTTGGCAACATATGATAATGTCTTGTCTTCTTCTTCACCTATTGGTTTAGAAACCCAACGACCACCATGTTCTTTTACGAATTGAATGGCTGCATCATAATTACTGAATGGGTGTGATGGTATAACTTTACCACCAAAGTCTTCAATTACTTTTTGACCATACATACGGTCTAATTCTAGTTTAGCTGCTCGTTTACCTGGTCCAAATATAGGATAACCTTTCTTAATATACTCATCAATTTCATCCATCATTTCGAGGTTATCTGATGAGAATATCAAATCGGCAACATCCATATACTTGCGCCAATTGGTAATCTTGTCTACAAGGCCTTCACCTATATGGGAAGACCTTGAGCCTTTGGTATACAATTTGACTGTGTGTCCGGCAGCAACACAGCGTAAGCACCAGTCTAAAGTTAATGCTGGTGGATCAAGAACGAGAATAAGCATTTAAATTCCTAAGGTATGAGTTAATTTACCTTATTATTTAGTTTATTCCAATGTGCCTGCTTGTGCTTTTAAACTCTTAATTCTCTTTGCAATATCTTCTGATGATACAGTTTGCATTGCGAATTGTTTGAATTGGTCGTAAGAATCTCTGACCTTGATTGATGTTTTGCCGCCTACAGCAGCTGAATCAGAAATGAATAATGCACAACCACCATCACGGAGTGGAGCAATCTCAATCACTTCATCTAAATTTAAAATTACTTTACAATTTTTCTCAACTGATTCTACTTCAATAAATAACGCCATTTTACTCTCCTTCAGGTTTAATAATATCTTTAAGTTTAACGAATTTCATTTTTGCTGCTGACATCTCAGCTGACATCATCATCTTTTTCCAAATTGCTCTTTTCTCACCTTTAAGACTTGATAGTAACCTTTTGGTAGATTTTGACATATTATAATTTGAACCCATTATCTTCCTCTTGTTTCTGTTTTATCACAATCAGATAACCTGACCAATAAAACATCTGTTGTATTTAGTGGCTTGACAAAATAACATTCATTATTGACCGACCATACTAAATGATTTTGAATACCTTTTTCAAAGGTGCCATTGAAACCACCTTTAGGTATTAAATAATAAGCTATATTTAAAAGAATAATTGCAAGAAATATTCCAATAATTAACAAGTTCGATGCAATCCATCTTGATACATTTTTAACTGTTGTTACCATTATAATACTCCATACTTATATGAACCATACAGTATAACACCAATAATAGATAATGTCAATACAATATAACCCAATCTTACCGACTTCATACGATAATATTCAACTTCAAATTCAATCATTTCTTTTTGTGCTTGAAGCATATCATTCATTGTGCCTCTTGTATAATCATCAGCATACATTCTAATGGTTTCATTTTGAAGCGCAAGATGTTTTTTCGCCTGTAGATAACGATAAAAAGAAAGCATTATTTAACCAATTCTGTATGTTTATGCTGTAAACTTTTACGCAAGATTTTGAACCAAAGTTTTTTTTCTTTTTTGGTATTGTGTCTAACACAAGCACGATACATTTTTCTAATTAATTTTTTAACTTTCATAGAATAACCTTTTCCAACTTACATGACGGCAAACTTCTTGTTTTGCTTTTGCCAAAGAATCAAACTTATTACCCATAATATATATCGATTTTGGGCCATAGACCAAAATATCACCAATCATTGTTTCAAATCGATATCTAGTTTTACCTTTGCTATCAACTTCTTTAGTTTTACAATGATAATTATCTACAATACCACCAAAGATTAAAGTTTCCCTTAACTCGTCTGATACTATCTTGCGCATAAAGGCATTATTCATTAGTGCACCACATGAAGATGAGGTTTTTGTTTTCTGATATCAGGTAATGATTGAATAGTTTCAATTGCTTTAGATAAAAGCATTGATGCTTCTTTTTCACAACCTGCAGCTTCAGCAAACATAACTATTCTTGCTGTAATGATAGCAATAACATTTAAAGCATTATCAATCTCATGTTTATCAATCATATCAGCTATAAAGGTATCGATATCAATTGAAATAGTATTCAATTGTTCATCTGTTAAATTATTCAGCATCTTCATCTTCCATTGCTGATACAAAAACCGATACTGCTAATAATAAAGCACCTAAGCCTATACGCCAATCAGCTAAAAAGATTAAAATAAATCCAATCAATGCTGCTAATAACGGTAAAAATTTAATTTTGATTACTTCCATAATATTCTCCTAATAATTTCTTGAGTAACCATTATTGGTTATCATTTTTGCTTCAATAACTGCTTCGTAAATACCATCAGCACACAATGGGATTATTTTATTTTGAAGTGGTAACATAAAACATTTTACCACATCATCATAATAAATTAAACTTTCTATATCAATATTTTCCATAATTTCCTCACTTTAACATACCATTATAACACATCTGGACCAAAAGTCAAGCACTATTTTAGCTCGTGGAATCGTCTAGGACGATTAATTTACCAATACCGACATATTCATCTACGGCATGCTTTAATTGTGTCTTGGAAGTGCTTGGAAGAACAAATGTATACTCAAATTTTGCGTCCACACCCTTGTCCGTTAGTGTTTCATTGAGATACTTTACCGCTTGGTAAGCATCATCAAATTCTTTTCTACCATTATTATTATTCAGGTTCGGTTTAGCGATATATTTCATTATTGTGCTTTCTTATATGCTGCTGCAATTAGTTTATGAACGGTTGCAATTGGTTCTTTAACCATCCAACCTTGTTGTGTTGTTGAATAGATGTTGGTTACGGTTTCAACTTTCTTTGTGCCAACCACAACATCAGTTTCAAACACGGTTAGAATGTGATTCACATTGACCAAAAGAATTTTGCCTTTGTGTTCTGGTGCTGCATTGGTTAATTTAATAATCATTTTTTATCTTTCTTTTGTTGTTTAAGAATTTCTTTAAGTTCTTTAGGTGATTCTAATCCTGTTGGGACATAAGGAGAATCATAATTGTTTACATCACCTTTTTTTACAAAATCAGTTGGTTTCATACCTTCAAATGGTTTCCAATCAGATGCTAACCATTCTTTACAACCTTGTTCATACTTACTGAACAACTTTTCAAATCTTATTCGATATGATGTGCTCAAAGCATACAATGTTGTTATTGCTTGGTCTTCATTGATTTCACCATCATGTAAATTATTGGCAAGCTCTTCAACTTCATCGACCAGATTCCAACATTTTAAAATGTTTTGTTCTAAATCATACATATCAAACGGTTCTTTACTTTTTGCCATACATTTTCTCCAATTCAATTAATCTTTTTGCTTTTGCATAGATGACAGGGTGTCGGTGATTAAGGTGTGCGCCTGTTGTACCAGACCAATCTCTAAACTCCCAATCAAAGTAACCTATCTTCTTGCAATCTGGATTATCATTCTGTAATTTCTCTAACTCATTAGCCCAATCTTGCCATTGATGGTCTGATATTACAGGAGAATCCAATTCATAATAAAGGCAGGAGTGAAGCAACATCTGTCCTCTCCTGCGTCTAATTAACTCTTTAATGCTATCGCTTGTCATTGAAATAATCACAATCAATATAAGCTGCAATCAATAGCAATACGATAAAACCGATAAGGAAAAACATTATAGAGTTTCCTCACCGATTACATCAGATTTTGGTGCTTCAGCATTCAATGGTGATTCTACTTTAGCATCAACTTTAGCATACAAGTCAAGGAAAGCATTTTTAGTTTCCTCATCAAAGCGGTTCACACATAATGTTATTGCTTTCATTCTATCGTTAAAGATTTCATAAGCCTTAGCGATATGAACCAATCTACGGGTTGAAATGATTTCGTCTGTAGCACCTTGGTCAAATGATTGGCGAACCACATCTGCCCATTGGCATAGATTGTCCACAAATTCTGAATCTTTGATTAAAGGTGTTAAGATTTTCTTTTCTGTTTTAACATCAGGATATTCTTGTTCAACTGTAATTGGGAATCTTTCCAAGAAAGCGTCATCAAGAATTTGTGATAGATACTTACCTTCATCTGAACCACGACCTTTTGTATTAGCAGTAGCGATGATAGTAAAGCCATCTTTAGGTAAAACTACTTCACCAGATTTTTTATTGTAATATGGTTTGCCTTCTAAAATGCCTTGTAAACACATAAGTTTATTTGAACCACGGTCTACTTCGTCAATGAGTAATACAGCACCACGTTTCATAGCAGTCAAAACTGGACCGTCACGATTAACCACATTACCGTTTACTAAAGTAGGACCGCCAAGTAAGTCTGATTCATCTGTTTCGATTGAGATATTAACACGGATACATTCACGGTTCAATTCAGCACATACTTGTTCAACCATTAATGTTTTACCGTTACCTGAAAGACCGGTAACAAATACAGGATAGAATAATTTTGAATTGATAATACCTTTTAAGTCTTTGAAAAAACCAAATGGTACATAATCTTTATATACCACAGGAATAGCTGGTTCAGATTCATCAATCAATTTAGGTTGTCTGAAAGCTACCACAGCCATATCAACTGTAGCAGGTTCTTGAAAGTTTGGTTGTGGTTCGGCAACTTGTTTCTTAACCACTTTTTCGCCTGATGATGGTAACTTATACTCACCACGACCAGTTCGATATTCTGATTTAGTTACCAACCAGTAAGGATATGGCACATCTGCTTCATCTACCACTTTAGAAATCATATCACGGTCTAAAACGGCATTTGTACCAAATAAACTTTCTGCTGCCATAATAAATTGTTTTGCGTTTTTGTTCATAATGTTATTTGCCTCTCATATTTAATTGTGAGACCATTATAACACAACTGGAGAAAAAATCAATACCAAATGCTAATATGTACCATCATTATAATAATCACTACCATCTGGTATTAATGCTCGAATGGTAAACCAATATCGTAGGTAATTGGTAAGTAATTTTGAATAGATAAAGTCCTCTCGAATGATATCGTAGGATTCTTTAAACATTAGACCTTCGTAGGATTGGTCAAACGGGTCTGGTGGGTATCTAAAGTTCTCGCCTGCGTAGGCAACAAAAACTTCTTCAAGTAATTCTGGTGAAATCATAATATCTCTACATCAATAATTTGTTTTGCTAACTTAACTGGTCTGTCTTCAAATGACATAACCGATTCTGCCTCTGCTCTACTGTAATACGGACCATCATGATATACAGGTTTGCCATTTTGTTCTGTCATGATATAATACACATTCATTTTTTCAGGTCTTGCCATATTAGCCATAGTTTTTTCCTTTTCTTTTTTATTTAGCGTATTTTTTATAGTGGTCTAATACCTTTTCTAAAGCTGGCACTATTTCAGCGTCTGCTAAAACTGGATGGTCAAAGTCTTCAATACCATTTAACACAGCATGCTTGTATTGTAGAATACTTTCTTTTTCGTATGCTAATGAATCAATAATGATTTGTTTTAATTCTGGTTTACTCATTTATCCATTTCTCCGCTTCTTCTTCTGCATCTACTTGTTTATAGAATAATTCACTTCTTTGAAATTCTTCTTTGATATAATACATTACTTCAATCTCGCCTCCGTATTTTGTTACATTGGCAGTTTTTATTCCCTTACTGAATGTTTTAAGTATCATATTTTTTTAATAACTTCCTGTAAAATGTTCATTCAACATCATGTCTTGTAGTTTTTCAAACGATTGCATATAGATGCCGTTATTAACAACTAAACCACCTAATGGCACATAACCATCTTCCAACTTTTGTGAACATTCGTTTTGAAAATCTTCTAATTGTTCATTCTTTACTACGATATAACGGTTACTCATATTTTCTCCTTAATTAATCCCATAATGCTGTATAATATTTACCAAACAATCTTAAACCATTTTGAATACGAGCCCAATGTTTATCGTGGCCTTTTTTATCAAATTTAAGTGTATGCTTAGGACCTTTTTTCAATTTAGCACCACCATCAGGCAAATCAATCCATATATGGTCAATATTACCTGACCAAAATTTGTCAGCCCAATCTTCTTTGTTTAATTCGGTGAAAGCCCAAATCATTTCAGATAAAACATAATCCCAACGCTTAAACCAATTACCATCGCCAGCTTCAGCCAAGATATTCTTTTTAGCCTTTTGTGCGGACTTCGTTGTGCTTCGTAAGTTTGATGGCACATCAACATCATCAATATGAGGCGCACCGTGTTTCGTTTTCTTTAACTGAATAAGCATAGGCAGAATGATATGGGTCAAAGTATTATCCATTGACCATGTATCCCATGGATCAATCTTGACATATCGAATATCACGGTTGATAAAGTTTCTAACAGCAAAAAGGGCATTACAGAATGGTTCTAATACATCATGCCAAAATTTTACCATTGGTTCTTTGTATTCAATCTCTCGCCAGAAGATTATCTTCTCAACGATAGTGTAAGGTGATAACCAATTGTCTTTTGGTCGATTTTGGTATATAAACATTTATTTTTTCTCCTTACAATTATCAAAGTATATCCAAGGATAATTGGCAGCAAAAGTTACATCTATGCCTAATTTATTAAGTCTATTTGTAAATGCTTTTATTTGATAATCATTCATTTGTTTTTCTTAATTATACTTCTATATATTTCAATTTAAATAGGTCATGTTGATATTCTTTTGGATAAGCTCTTGGGTTACAAATCACTCTTGTTTCACTAATTGTATAATCGAAAGGATCGTGAGTGTGCCCATGAACCCATAACTTAACATCTTTAAATAAGTTCATAAGATAATCCAGATTACTATGAAAACCACCGTTCATTATGCTGTCATTTTCATATCGTGGGTGAACAGAATTACGGCTAGGTGAATGGTGTGTTATAACAACTTTTTTACCTGATAAACTTTCAAGCATTGTTGCAATAAAATCTATACTCTTATTATGTTCTTTAACTGATTGTTCAGGTGAATACTTAATATAATTTTCACCATCAAAGTATTTAATAATTCTCCAATCAGGCATTGAAGGCTTAATTAATTCCATTGTATACTTATCAGAATTATTCATATTAGTCCACATGGTTGAACCAATAAAATTAATATCACCAATTTTGGCCGCTTGATTATTAAGAACACGAATATTATCCAAGTGTTTTAACTTATCTGTGATATCTTTTACCGTGTCATTGTATAGATAATTATAATGCTCGTGATTACCAACCACATATACAATATCTCTAAACTTTTTTGATATATCTTCAAAAAAATCTATTTTAAAATGCTTTGCTGAACATATATCGCCAGCTAAAATCAATACATCAGCATTCTCATCATTATTTAATGTGAGGTCTCTATGTTCTAAATGTAAATCACTTGCAATCGCTAACTTCACAATGTTTTCCAATTCTATTATTAGCCAATAAGATATCGGGCAGTATTTAGCCGCCCTCCTGCCAAGTATCGCAGAGATTGCTTACCAAACTCGGTAGTCCAATTGGCTCGTTACGGTCGATTAACTCGATCCAGTCTGCTCTGGTTACAGGCCTTAACCTACCTGTAATTAGGTTATTTTTTGATTGTATAGTTTTTAAATATACTGATTAGAATTGATACTGCTAACCAATTTCGCCATGTATAATCAATATACAAGGCAGGAAAGATTGTATCCCATGCCCATATAACAACCAATGACCAACATAAGCATAATACTACTAATACTACTGCTGCTGTTATTGCCAATGCCCATTCTATATCTTTCATTATTGATCCTCCGCCATCATTTCTTTCCAATCCTCAGCTATTTGTTCTAGATTGAAATCTTCAACCAGATGCTGAGGTATATTACTCAAGTCCTCATAATCAAGTTCATACGATGCGTCCTGACCGTCATAGTATTCACCGACAAATGACATACCTTCTTCAATGTATGTAGCAGAAACATCCCAGCCATGTTCAAACATCCAATGATATAAGTTCGTTGGTGGTGCCCATGCCGTTTCACAACTAAAGGTTATGGTGTCACCTTCTCTACGCCAATTATTAGCATCGGCATTCCATTTTGTTCCCCAATTACTGACTGACCAGCTATACCAATCAGGTGCACCATACTTCTCTTGCATCTCAGCGGCTAATGCCTCATTACGGTTAGGTGATTCTACATCAACCAATTCTTGTGGGCATGGCATAAAGAAATCAAACCAATTCTTGCCTTCACCATTCTTTAGAAAAGTTTCTAACCTGTCCATCTTTTCAGGTGTTGCTGTAATGCTAACACTATTTGAGCACCAATTTGGCATCTTAATTGCCCTCCACTAATTTATAAGGTTTCTTCCAATCGCCGATATTCACATCAACATAATAGGCAGTATTAAAATAATCTATTTGAGCATTACTTTCATCATACCAATCAGCTGACTTCATCGCTTTGAATACGGTCTCTAAAAATTCTTTCGCCTTGCCAGAAAAGTGCTGATGATACCAATAAGGGTTCACATCAACATAACCAGCATCCAAATGAAAGCGATAATCGTTGCCTGTATTTGCTTTAATGTTAGATAGAAAGTCAATCGAGCCTTCTTTAATTGATAGTTTAATCGTGCTATGGTTTCTAACCGATAATGAACCTTTGATGCCATACTTCTTGAGTATAGGTTTCAAGTTCTCTGCAATTACTTTCTTTTTAGATTGATTCATGTAAGCCATTTTACTTCTCCCGTTTAGTTTATTTTTAAAGCACACTCGGCATTAAGCCTTTGCTACCAAGAAATTGGATTGGAATGTGCTTTAAAAATGGCAGTTTCTTTAATGACTGAGCTGCCAAAAGTCTTAACATTAAGCAGCGAGAGCTACTTTTTTGTCTTGTGCTACTGGTTTTACCTTAGCAGGTTCAGCAGCCTTTACCTCAACCTTAGCGGTTGTTGTAACCTTAGCTTTAACTTGCTTGTAACGACCGTTAGCATCAAAAGCATCTGGATTAACCAATTGATAACCAGTCACCTTACGACCATCTTTTACAACCTTAACAATGCCACCGTCACGGCGAATATTGTAAATATTGGTTGATAAGCGATATAACACCGCTTCTTGGTCTGTGCCTTTGAATACTGCTTTGATTTCGTCAGGCGATACTACTTTGCCAGATAAAAGCACTTGCGTGATTTTCTCGTGGCGATTAGTTTTGCCTTTTCTGATTTTTAATGTTGCCATAATATAATACTCCTCAAAATTAATAATAAACTACTCATACTACAATGTACCATTATACACTTTCCACTATAAAAGTCAAGCATTATTTTGGTACTTTACCTCATGTATACCGAAAATCTATCGGCAAACATTCTTACGCAATCTTGGTACCTTTGGTTAGGCGACCTTCGATCCAACGGGTTAGTTCTGCTACCTCTGAACCTCACCCGAATTTTTTTACCTTGAGATTTGAAATAAGCCCTTACCTCATCCAATCGGCGTATTGGTATATTCTTATAACGGGCTTCTTCACCTTCTACTCTAAATGGTTTTAAGTTCATATTCACTCCTATGGTCTATAATAAGAATTAGTCCAATTGCCTTCGGGTTCTTCCTCGTAAGCAAGCGCCTGTATAATATCGTCAAGCACTTCCAACTTGTCCATTGGCATTCTATCACCGTTTAAAAATATCTCACTTCTAACCAGTTCTAAAATAGTCTTTACCTCAACCTCGGTTAGTTCTATCTTACGAAGCGAACCGTCATCCAAGTTTCTGGTCTCACCAGTTCTAGTATTCAATGAAAACGCTACCATACTTACCTCCCTAATTTCAATACAACCATTATATCACATCCATACCAAAAGTCAAGCATTATTTAGCCTATTCGGTATCGATCCATACTCTACCAAAAATCAATTCGCCACCGTTCTTTTTAATAACATAGAAGTCATTAGGAAAATCAATGATATTGCCTAAGTCCTCACGGATTTCGTCCTGATTGATATCCTCAACCTTGATACAACCGATTGAACCAGAATCCACAGCATATTCACGACCTTCTTGGTCATTGTAAACACCATCACCATAAGCTGTACCAAAGATAGCAAACTTACGACCATCTTTTAATGAAAATACACCTTCGCCTGGGTCACCATTGGTTGGATCGAACATTATATTACATGCTTCGTCCCATTCATTGTGCATAACATAGCATAGGTCTCCCACATAATACTTACCTGCCGGCATCTTATCAACTATCATAATCAAATAACCTTCCTATCTTATTAACGATATCCTCATTATAATAATCTGGATCAATGTTCCGTATAGCATAAAACATATACTCCAACTCATCATAATCCAATTGAACCGTTACCTCTGGTGCATCAGTAGATAACCTCTTTACCTCAAAAATAGTCTTACCAGTCATATTACTTTACCTCACTTATTATTAATGTTACCATTATATCATATTTGGATAGAATGTCAAGCATTATTTGGATACTTTTACCTCATTAAAACCTGTATAGTACCTCAATAGTCTTACCTCAAGTACCTCAATGATACCTCACGGACTTAGCGAGGCGCCTGCGTGTAATACCTCGCCATGGCCTTCGCTGGCCAGTGCTCCTGTATTGGTGTTAGTTTCTCAGCACGATACCGAAAGTTCCAGAGGTATCCTGAGGAACTTCCGAGCACCTCTGATATTATTTTGTGATAGCCTTTACATATTCCTTGAAGCCTGCTACTGCTGACTTCTTATCACAAAAATAGAAGCGCATGGATACCAATTGATTATTAATGATATCGGACACCTCTATAACACCCGTATTTGGGTTCCGTGTTATAGTCATTCTTATCTCCTTATTATTAAACTGCTATTATACATGAAATGGCAAAAATGTCAAGCACTTTCGAGCGGACTATACTATAAGAATAGCACGCAACCTCTGCTCTCCTCTCCAACCGGTAAATACCATTATACACGATCCAATAAAAAAGTCAAGCACTTTTTGGGGTGCCTGACTTCTATTTGATTAAGCAGCTAGTGCGATTGGTATGGTTTTCTTGACAAAACCACTGGTGTCCTTCTTAGCCTTGCCCTTCGCCTTGAGACCGGCAATAACACCCTTAGGATCAAGGAAGCGAAGGTCGGTGTCATCAGCATTAATCACAGGGAGACCTAGGTACTGCTCTGGTAAGCCCTTATCAAATACTGCTGCTACATTATAACCTTGCTCGATAGCACGGTAAACATCGTGGTCGTTTCCGTCAGCAGCAGAAAAGGTTAGGTTATAATTGAATGGTACAGTGCGACCGACTATTTTGGTGTAATCATAGAATTGGACAGTAGGAAATGCTTCCATCATGTTGCGGTATTGTCCTACTCTGATTTTCTCCCATGCGATATCACTGGTGCCGTTTAAACGGAATACAGGGATTAATCCCTTCTTTTCAGCATATTTGATGGTGCTCTGTATTTCAAGTGCTAGCTCTTCCATGAATTGCTCACGAGCTTCAAAAAAGCGCTTGGTTTTACGGATACGGGCTTGCTGAATTACATTGGTATTTTCGCCCTTCTTGAATATACCACCACGGCCTGCTGTATTCAAGCAAGCAGCTTTACAGCCTGCGGTTGCCTTAGGACAGGTTTGGTGGCCTGATAAGTCAGCAGGTGCTAAATGGAGGATACTGGTTAGGTAGCCCTTCTTTTCGCCCTTCATGATTTTTGGATTGCCTCTAGTCAATAACATTTATATCTCCTTATTAATTCAAGTACCATTCTACACTAATTGGCAGGAAAGTCAAGCACTATTTTTGGTCATAAAACGGTCATATTGGAGCTAGCACGCAGGGGCGGTGTGGAACCATTATATCATATCCAAGGGGAAAGTCAAGCACTATTTGGGGCTAAAAAATGCTTGACTTTTGGTAGGAATCATGTATAATGGTAACATAATGACAAAGGAGATAAAAAATGCAATTATACCACTTTCATGTATTGAATAACATCTATGATGTGGAGGCACCCGATGCTGGCTCAGCCATGCAATGGATGAACCGTCAGGTTATGGATGCCTTAAACATGGGGCCATATGCTTGGATGGATATGCCTATGCTTGAAAATTCATACTATTGTAGCCCTGGCGATTATTTCAATTAATGCTTGACTTTTTTGCCAGTTCTGATATAATGGTAACATAATGAATAAGGAGAAAAATATGACGGTTTTAGGATTTTGTAAGGTTTTAGGTGAGGTTATCGAGGACAATTATGCTGCCAAGTGGACTCATAATGTATTGAAGATTGATATCCAAGAAGGCAAGCGCTTTTATAAGCTTGTCCGCCATGACTATGATGTGGAGACAGGCCAATTGGTTAAGTTTTCAGGCTCTGTCCACTGCTTCGTGGAGAAGGCGACTGGCGATATCTATAAGGCAGCTAGCTTTAAAGCCCCTGCCAAGGGTGTCCGTTTCAATATCGTTAAGGATCTAGAATTATTGAAGGAAATCGCTGATTGGGCAGGTGGCTATCTATACCGCTAAAATAATGCTTGACTTTTGGTATGGATATGTTAGGATGGCTACACTATGAATAATTTAATAACACTTTTAATAGGGCTCTGGATCGGACTAGTAATAATAACCATCGGGCTCTATATTTTGGAGAGAAAATAAAATGGCTAAGTTTACAGTAAGGCTACCAAAATTGGTAGAGTTTATCGAGACCGAGGTTCATACAATCGAGGCTGACTCTGCTGAAGAGGCAATGGAAATAGTAATGAATTCTAGTGGAGATCCAAATGTCCTCTATGAGGAAGACGGATGGGAAACTAGGGAAGTGTGGTATCATGATATGGAAGCAGAGGAGATTAAAGCATGAGCAAATTATTAGCAGTTCTATTATTATCAGTCTCCATCGGGGCTCAGGCTCACGATGGGTTCAGAGGCGGATATGGCGGTGGGTACCATCATGGCGGTGGTAACAATTGGATCGCTCCAGCTATTATAGGGGGCATCGTAGGATATGAGCTTAATCGCTCTTATGGATACAATGCTAATCCCTACGTTGGCCAGTTCGGTCGAGGTTGCCGCCCCATCTATCAGACCGTATGGGCTCCAAACGGATTCGGTGGAGTGGTTCCGTTTCAGCAGTATTTGGGCTGTAATTAAGCCCCCTATTATATCACATCTGGCAATAAAGTCAAGCCCCCTAGGCCCCCTAGATTTCGCTTGACTTTTTCATTGGTTTCTGTATAATGGACACCATTGGTAAGGCAGCAATTAATCTGGTCTTCTAATCCACCCCTGGTCGTCTTCCATAGGGGGCTAAAATTCTGCTTGACATTCCATCCATTTTCTGTATAATGGAACATAATTGATAAGGAGATAAAAAAATGAGTATGTTAGTAATCGATACGCAAGACCAAGAAAATTATGCCGCCCACCAAGGTTTCACTGGTGACTACCGCTGGAAAATGAAGGGTGGTCAATCCTACAAAATCACTAACATTCCACAAGGCGTGGACCCAGCTGAGGTTGTGGAGATGGTTCGCTTGGACATCGAGGAGAATAACAATTTCTTCCGCTCAGACATTATCGGATACTCCCTCCAAGCGGATGACTGGATGTCTCCATTTGAAAAGAGCCAGCTCGAATACGAAGGCGAGATCCGCTATGCCGAACCCACCATTGATTATCGAGATTATTTAGCAGAAATCGCTTAATAATGCTTGACTTTTGGCATGGATGTGTTATCCTAGCCATACAATTAAAAAGGAGAAAAATATGACTGAAAAAGAAAAATTAGATTGGGAATTACAAGCTTACGGATGCTCTAAAGCGTCCCTTATGAGAATGGTAAAAGAGCAAGCCTTCCCAGGCACAGAGCTCATGTTCGCAGCTGGTATCCTATCAGATGCACAGGAAATCATCAGCGCTGAATTCAACGAGGACGGCTGGGTATCTCCAGACCAAGCGAATCAAGCTAGACAGTTCCTCAATCGTGCTAAATGCATCATGTTCAACTTGATGGAATCCAGAAAGGAGCCTGTATGAGAATCGAAAAGCTATCTTCAGCAGGAGGCACTTCCCTCCAAGGCGAAGTCTATACGGACTATGATACACTGGTGGCAGCCTTCGGTGAACCATCCTACGGTCCAGATGAGGACCCATCCGATAAGGTGACCTGTGAATGGGTGCTAGAAATCGATGGCACGGTGGTGACCATATACGACTGGAAGGAATACGGTGATACCCCTAGGCACTATTATGACTGGCACATTGGCGGGTATGATAGAAGAGCAGTGGACAAGGTTGAATCAATAATTAGGGAGGTAGAAAATGCTTAAAGGACTATTAATTGGTATTGTATTAGGATTGGTAATAAAATATGCTGTATCGGACTCTAGGTGGTTTCAGCATGATGAATTCGCTGAGTTCAAATCAACGAGCTCATTCGAGCAGTTCAAATAGTTTTATCGGCGTCTAGTCAGCGCCACTCTCCGGAGGTGTCCATTGGGGCACCTCTTTTTTTTGGAGGCGGCTTAAGAATCGCTATGTGTCCTATAAAAAAAAGCCATCCATGGTCGGACTCTGAATTCAGTAACTTTTTTTCTAGCCTATTTTTTTGTGGAATCGAAATTTTTTCCGGAGGGTTTTCGTGTTCCCTTAATTTTTTCCTGGAGGTCTATAATCTCCAAGTCTTTATCGGCTAATTGAACCTTGAGCGTTTGAATCACTTCATTAGACATTATCAGTTTAGTTTCTAATTCATCTACAGACTTTACCACGGAGTCTATTCTAGTCACTTCATCAATATAATTATTATGATATTCTGAGCCATAGTACCAAATCATCGCTATTAATATAACGATTAATCCCAATAATACGTCATCTTTACCTATTTTAATTTTGTCCATCTGTATCCTCTTTCAATCTCTTCTTTAGTCCAACCATCATATTTTATCAGATTTCTCTTCCATCTCTTATAATCTGATAGTAAGTAAGCAAAAGTACCACCAGGAAACTTAGGAACTTCTTCTTTTATCATAGCATCTTTTTTATCGTGTTCAAGCCATAAAATATACACAACACATACAATAAAAAAGGCGGATATCAGAGGCCAAGGTAGATTATAATTGAATATATTAAAATTATCCATTTTTATCCTCTAGAAATTTAAGTCGCTTTCTTAAAAAACTCACATCTTCTTGTAGAGATACCACTTGATTTGTCTTGATATACAGTTCATGACGGACTTCATCATCTATTTTTTCAAATAATTTCTGCCTATCTTTACTTTTCCAATCATGGGTTACATTAATACCTATCAGGATACCCATGATAAAGAAAACTATGCACATAACAATCATATATTCTTCTCCAAATTATCACAAGCCAATCACAAATCTTGATGAATCATACTTATGAATATGCTTACAGTCTAATTTTTTGATATATTTCTTGTAAGCATCTGGTTCCATGTAAAATTGTAAGACATCTTTTAAGGACATAGCGAGTTTTATCTCTTCCTTGTCTTCTTTATACTTGAGAGCGACTTCGAGTTGTCTTTGGAGTTCTCCCACGATGATGCATTCCATCTGGATATCTGTAAGTTGTATAGAAAATGTGTTAGAAATGTGTTTGGAAGTCATATTTTTGTCTTTTAAAAGTCTTTTTTGAATCCCGGAGTGCAACGGACAAATTCTCCAGTCTGAATTTGACTGGAATCCTTTGAGGTTATGCACGTTTTCTCAAGAGATGAGCATCCGGTAAGTAGGAGGAATAGGAAAATCGTTGGAAACGCTGGAAAAACTGTAAGGAATTTAGATTGAAACATATTTTTTAGTTTTGACTAGTGAATTCTTGTTTAGTTTATCGATTTCTTCTTTGGTTAGCGTAGAATGAGAGCTATCGCACCATCCATTTGGGTCTTTTGTCTTTCCACAGCCGCATTTTCCGATTTCTGCTAGTTCAGAAAGTCTTTTTTTGTCCCAATCAGCTATTTTTTTCATATTAGTGTAGTTTAGGGAATGCTCGTAGGTTGTCTTCGTGTCTTACGATATCAGTTTCTTCAACAAAATCATCAAATATCATAACCACATTTTCTTCGGTGACAATCCAATAGTCTTCGTCTTCAAATTTAGTTTGTGAAGCAGTTTGCCAGTTAGGAAGAATAGCATCACCTACTCTAACCTCTTTAACAGTATTACCTACAGCAACCACACGGCCTTTTTGTGCCTCGGCTGGGTCATTAGATGATAGGATAATACCAGATTGTGTCTTTAAGTTTCTTTCAATCAGTTTTACAATAATTTTATCGCCAATCGGTCTTAACATAATAATCCTTAAATTTTAAAAAAATATATTTCGTTGTATTAACTTACTTCTACCTTCTGGTGTCTTCTTTAACTTCTTAATGACATGGTGTGTCTTTTTAATCTGTAACTTTAACCATCTTGTATTACTCCATTGTCTAGCAGAATAGTCTTTATCTGGTTGTGGTGCAAAACCATACAAAGCCCTATGAATATCCTTGTATTCTTCTTGAAGCGATTCTGTAGTATCTAAATTCATCCAAAACATTCGTGCTATCCTAACAAAAATTAAGTAAAAAGTCAATCTAATACGTCTAATTATACCGTAACATTTCTTCATATGTGTAATTCCTTTCCATATATGTCGATGGATTATCTAGGTAAGATTTTTCTAAATCACCTGGTCGTCTTGGTTGATAGTTTATTTTAAAATCAGTATTATGTATACGTTTAAACTCATTAACTATCTCCAAGGTCGTCCTAGTGTCTCCATAGGCAAGGTTTTCTATCTTATTTGATGGTTTATCAATGGCTTTGATGATAGAAAGGCAAATATCCATAACATGGACATACTCTCTCACACAAGTACCGTCTTTAGTATCATAGTCATTACCATAGAGATTAAACTCACCTGTCCTGGTCGCTTGGATGAGATTATGGAACAATCCATCGGGATTAGTAGGTTGAATTCCATGTTCTGAACCAATAACATTATAAAATCTAAAAGTGGTATAGTTATCACAATATCCGGCAACTATATCTTCTGCCACTCTCTTTGAATAACCATAAGGTGAATTTGGATTTGAAGCGGCACCTGTAGATGCAAAAACAAAATTGTTATAACTCAACTCTTTAATTATGTTTGTTGTACCATTGATATTAGTATCATAATACAATATAGGTTGTCTTACAGAATCGCCTACACGAACCAATGCAGCTAAATGAACGATTGTGTCATAGTGTTCTAATCTTGCAGCAGAATGCCTTATCATATCACTTGAACGAATATCAATCAAATATCGTTTACTCTTTGGTACAATTTCTTTATCTAACAGATGAAGTTCAATATCACCTCTATGGCGCAATAAAGAAACTAAATGTTGTCCAATATAGCCAGATGAACCTGTAATCAAAACTTTCTTCATTGAAACACTACTCTCTTTAGTTCATCAATCTTTTGTTTTATGACCGGCTTAATTGGATTACTTTCAGAAGTAAAACAATATATCGTCTGTAAGAATTTTAATAAATCATGTGGGTTCATAGGTTCTTAATCTTTGACCAAAGTTTTAATTTTTCTCTTTTTGCTTTTCTTGCTTCATTAATATTAGAATCTGATACAATACAATTCTCTACCAATAAATCAATCATACAAAGGACATCACCAATCTCATGTTCTAAATTTTCTTTAGCATTATGTATGTCGAATCCAAATCTATGTATTTTAGATATCGCTTGAATAACTTCAGCACATTCTTCTTGTGTGATATTTAATATTTCGGTAGTTTGTGTCATATTAACAATCAGCTGGGCCAACTAAATTTTCATTTAATAAACTAGGGCCAGCTTGACCTAGAACAAAATCTTCAGCAATCATTTCAGCATCGTCTTCTGAATATGTTGTTCGTTTTTGAATTAGTTTCTCATCAAGATAAAAATTAATAAGAAAACCATTACCTGTATATTCTACCTCTGCTCGGCGTCTTTCGTCATCCGAATAAAATTTTGATAATTCCACCATTATTTCTCCTATGCAATCATTTCAATAAATCTATTTAGCACTACACGGTTAGATAATCTATTACCAGCATACTTACTAAACGCTGATACTAAACCTCTTGTTGTAGCATTTTCTTTAACCACAAATTCTACATCATCATCAGTATCCATACCTTCAGCTCGGAGTAAATAATACTCATCATATCCTGCTGATGTCGCTATAGCATACTTATTCTTACGGAAGTTTAATCTAATCTTATCATGGTCAGCAGCGGCTGAAAAGAAATCATATGAATTGCGATTAAACTCTCTACCATTAAGAATATAGAAACCTACGATATTAGAATTTGTTCTAGCTTTAAGCATCTTTATATATGTAGTTGTTAATTCACGACCATATCTATCAGGAGCATATTCTTGATTTTTGGTAACAGGATCAACAATCACCATTTTTTGACTTCTGAAATCATCACCGTTTGCAGGATCGTATGCATCTGCTCTGAAACCGCCATGCTCATTCATTTCATTAACCACACGATTCAATGCATGGCCATCACCATCTGTTAAGAACACGGTATTCACAATTTGAAGTTTATAATCTTTTTGAAATTGTGGCACTAACTTCATAGCAGCCATAATACATTCACTAAATGGTGTACCGCCTAATTCAAAGAATCTAGGTCTATTAGAGAATCTACCAGCTGACATTTTAGCAAGAGCAGCACCAGCATAAGTAAATTCTGCTGATGACATTTTACTTGATAAGATATTCAATAGGTTCATTCTCTCACAAGCGATATCACCAACTTTAGGTGTAGGACGATAACCGCCATATGTTGTATTGGCATCATAATCATCATATTCTGATGTAAAGGTATATACTTCAAAAGGAATACTTACCTTACGGCAGAATAATGCTAGATTAATTACTTGTTTTACGGTACTTTCTAAATGATTAGCCATTGAACCAGACCAATCAAGGAACATTACAAGACCGTGAGATTTACCATCAGGAACAATAGTTGCCTTTTTGAATATATCTTCACTAAACTTATATGAGAAAATTCTACTCATGTTAAGTTCGCCTGTTTTGGCAATAGATGCTCGTTTTAATTGTTCAGCATTCTTTTTAAGTTCAAATTCTTTAGCAAGATATGATACAACCTTAGCAGCATCTTTACGGATCTTTTGATACTTGTCCATATTGATACCACGACTTTCATATTCCATTTTTTCTTGGTATTTACGATATCTATCCCATAATGCTTTATGACCAATAATACATTTTGTTAAGTCATAATCAGGAATGTTACCGTAATAGTATGATGAACCATCAGAAGCAAATAGTTTCTTTTGATTCTTCATATAGTTTTCATCAGTATGTGATGAATATTCAGAACCTGCTGATGTACCTGCTTTATCATCTAAAGGTTTGCCTGATTGGTCAGGATCGTTTTGGTTCACTTCGTCATTACCTTCACCTTCTAAATCATAATTGGATGCGTCATCAGAATTACCATCTTCATCATTGTCTTCTTCGTATTCTTCGTTATCATCCATTTCCATTTTAAGTTTATCTTTGGCTTCTTTTTGCATCTTCATGTATTCCATGACTTCTTTAGCCACTTCGATAACATCATCATAAGATTCGGTTGATTCTACTTTTTTAAGTAATGATTGTTCATCATCATTGAATTTGATACCAAGTGTTGGACCGCCTTTTGAAAACATATTGATACGGTCAATAAAATTCATTTCATTAACATCAACATCATTGATACCAAAGAAATCTTTTTTAATTAGGTCTTGATAACCTTTTACAAAAGAGCTACGAATACCAGGATATTTGTTTTTGATTTTTCTTTCGATACGAACATCTTCAAGGACATTCATAAGTGACATTGGTATTTCAAGTTCATTAGCTTTTAACATACCTTCGCTAGGTGTGTATAAAGCATGGCCTACTTCGTGACCCATGAAAAGGTCATATAGGTAACCTGATATATTCTTATCAAGCACAGGTACGGTTAAAACACGGTTCTTAACATCAAAAGATGCCGTATCAACATTGCGTTGCTCTACGATAAGATTTTCTGTTGCCATTAACTTGGCAAGAAGTGATTTTGACTGCACTAGTTCCATATAAACCTTTCTAATTAATATGAGACCATTATACTACAAGAATACTTGCCAGTCAAGCACTTTATTTGGCATTTGTTGTTTTTTTACAACAACTATTGGTATACCTCAAGCTCATATGATTGCTCACGGTATTGTTTGAATGTCTTTTGGTATCTTTTAATAAGTGGTGATAATTCTTCATAATTGATACCAAATTCTTCAATTAAAAATTTCTTTGGTTCGGTAGATAGGTATGCTTGAATTTCATCCATAATAACTTTGGTATTATAACCAAGTTTTATTAAATGCTTACGAATGATTTGGTATTGTTTCTTATGCTTACTCAATAGCCTATGTGTTAAAATGTCCATATCAACCTTATATAAGGTTTCAGTATAATAATGAGCATGCGCCATTTCATGCCTATATGCAGTCTTATCCGTCTTTAATGAACCAATGACATAAAACTTTTCATTCCAATTGACCTTCTCTTTGATTTTATCAATTAGTTCTTTTTCTTTAGGTGTCCATTCTTTTTGTGGATTTAATTTAATCCATTCTTTAAGAATATAATCCGGAAAGTTAAAGCCTGTCCAAAAATTGAAGTAATTTAAATTACCCATGTTATCCATAGATTCAATTAAGAAATCATATACCGAAAACTTTTTGCCTACTAGGCCTTCTAATGGTGATTCATAATATTCTTGAATACGGAAAAAGGTTGTAGTAATCTCTTTGCGAGTATCAAATTCAAAATGAATAATATTACTACTTGGTTTATAGGCTATCATCTTCGCATCCTTGAAATGTCTTCAGCGTCTTTTTGTTGAAATACAGGAACACTATTACTCTTGTGCATAGTAGCAACACCTAACATGGCATCACCTGTATATTGAACAGGGGCTTTCTTTGTAGCTACACCAACTTCCATATTTAAAGATGGATAGTGTGGTGTTTCTCTACGAAATGGTGGGATTTTTTTGAGTTCACGAGTGGCAACAATCTGTTTTGGAGCATGAGATTTTAACCATGCTACATATTGTTCGTGTTTTTGTTTGTTTGGTTTCTTTGGTTTAGACTTGGGTGTTCTCATGTGTATAATCATAGTATAATCCTTCATCATTTTTATACTACCATTATATCATAGATTTAGCTCTTTGTCAAGAGCTATTTGGTATTATTATCATCAAAACGGAGCATACCTACTTATACCTAAAAATAGAGATAAAATCAATAATCTTTTGGTATATTTGGATATTACTCCTTGGCTTTCATGGAAGAAGGTTAGGGAATGCCTCTTTTACAAAATCATAAGTCAAACCTCTTACACCTAAATCTTTTCTAAAGATGCCAATGATAACTTCTGCTTCACGAGGTTCAATAGATTCTAATAATTGTAATAATAATTGTTTTCTTTTTTCAGGTGTTAGATTAGCAGCACCAGGATCTCCTTTTCTAAAGAGATACATTTTACGAATTTCCGTTGATAATTGATTGCGTGAAATACCAGGTAATGTATCAGGTACAATATAATCTTCTGGCATTGAATCGTAATACCATTGATAATCTGGATGATATGCTAATTGGAAGACACCAACTAGAGTTTGTGATAGGTTCTTTTGTATGACAGCCATTCTTTCTTCTTTGGTGTTGGCTTCTTCAAATTCATCAAGCACTTCATAGATATTTTTCATTTAAAACTCCTCAATTACTTCCATTAGATTTTTTAGTTTATGTTCCATAAAATAATTTATCAATTTACTTTTAGGTGCTGGTTTAATTTCATCATATGTATTTATGATACGTTCTTGGACATCTTTAGGTATCATTGTTAAGTCAATCAATGTTCTATTTCTAGCATAGTTGGCTTTATCAGTTTCAGAATAATCTTCCACGTTTTCATTCAAATACTTCTCCATGACTTTTTGAGTGATAGGTTTTTGTCTTAAATCACGGACAAAACAATCTGATGGAGAAAACATATTAGGAATACCATCACCCTTATCACCACGAATAACCTTTTCTTTTAAATCAAGTATGGGGTTATCTGATTTAACATATTTCTTTTGTGATGGATTATATTGTTTAACATTTGCACCATATTGTTGTAATTGCAAGAAGTCACCATCACTTGATAATATCAATATCTTTTGATGTGGTGCAAATCTAGGTACCAAGGTACCAATGATGTCATCTGCTTCAGCACCTTCAACATCAATCACTTTATATGGAAAGTTTGTTTTAAGTTCTTCTTTGAATTTAGATAACATATCAAAGATTAAATGCCAATCTAAATCAGATTTCTCTCTGGTCTTCTTACGACCTGCCTTGTAGAATGGAAATACTTCTTTACGCCAATACTTTCTATTATCACAGCATAATATGACTTCACCATATTCACCTTTGAAGTTCTTAACATGAGTTCTGATGATGTTTAATACCATATGCCGAATTAGATTTTCTTCTAACTTGGTATTCTTTTGATTTGCTATTTGTGCCATAAGACCTGCTAACAGCACCTGATTTAAGTCCACGAGTATCATAATATAATCCTATAAGATTCAATATAGCAAGGATACTATACTTTTATTACTTTGTCAACCTGATTTTAGCTTTACCGGTAAGTTTCTTTCTAAACTTCTTATCTTTTCTTAAAAATTTGCCATCTTCAATTATGCGGTTACAATCTTCAATAATCTTTTCCCACCATGTTATACACTTACGCATCTGTGTTTTGGTATAACAACTATACGCTTCTTTAATTTGTTCGTCTTCTGATACCAATGCTTCGTTCCATGCTTTAATTTGTTCTTGAGCATGATATACAATAGCTTTAGCGTGCATAGGTTTAACGCCTATGTTGTATAGGAAAGAATAATTCTTTATATCAGCCCAATCTTTGATATAATTATCAAATAGACCTTCAACTTCACCCAATAGTTCGTGGGTCTTGTTGGCAGTCCTTTCTTGTATCGTTGGACCTGAATATTCTTCTTTAATTTCTTCTGTCATTCTGGTAACTCTGTTTTTTTAAGTGCTGCATACGCTTCATCAACAAATTCGTGTGATGTAGTTGATTTCTTTGCTACTACACCATACCAACCACCTGATAATAATTTTGAAACATAATAGTATGGGTCTAATAGTATGCCTTCAAATAAATCTAAATCTTTAGTGAGGCCTTCTTTATCCTCTCTATACAATATAATTTGATACATTTGACCTAATTCATAGGTTTCATACACACCTGGATTATTATACATGAATCCTTCAAAATGAATAGTTGAGCTACCATCCTTTTCTTTAGGTGATGCTACAAAATAAAAGGCATCATGGTCGCCTTTTTTAAATTCTCTCAATGTTTCTGGTATATCGCTCAATGTAATCCTTTATATGTGATTTTCTAACTCGACACATTATCCATGTATTATAGTAATCATCACTTAATATTACATCACGAATAAATTGTTCTTTAGTTTCCAGATAACTACATTCACCTTTTGATTTACATAGGTGAATAATCTCTCTACTAAAATTTTCAAGACCTAATTGTAACACATCTTGCTTCAATATGTCACTACTTCCATAGTAAGTTTGCCAATCGGAAAAAGCTTTATACTTTTTCTTTTTGCCTTTTACTTGTTTTGTTTTAGCAGAATAGAAGAATTTTTTACCAATGTATTTCTTATTGTTTGTTATATTTGTTATAAGATATACAAATCCGTAATTATCTTCTATCTGCTCTTCTGTAAAGTCTTTACCTTTATATTGCCAATTTAGTCCCATTGTCCGTCATCATCTTCTGTAGTTTCTTCATCTATATATTCTTCTTGAATATCTTCGATTACTTCACCACAGAATGGACAATATTCTGGTAGTTCTTTTGATACTAATTCATTTACGAATTGAATGCCGTAAGATGAATCACAGTTAAGGCATTCGCCTACTAAAGTTTTGTTTGTCATTTGAGTTCCTTAATGAGCCCAAACATCACTCCAATCACCAGACAATGCGCCTTTTGCGTAATCTGTTGCTCTGTTCTCAAAGAAGTTGGTGTGCGTTGGTGCGTTAATCATCTCCTCTACCCATGGTAAAGGATTCCTTTTCACTTTAAACACACCTTTTAAACCTAATGAGATTAATCGGCGGTCTGCTATATAACGAATATACTTCTTAACATCTTCTGATGTTAATTCTTCCATTTGACCCATATCAAATGCTAGGTCAATAAACTTATCTTCAAGTTCAACCATTCTTTCAGCAATGGTGTAAATTCTGCTCTTTAAATCGTCTGTCCATATTTCACGATTTTCTTCTATATATGTTCTGAATAATTTAATCATGGATTCACAATGTTGTGTTTCATCTACAATAGACCATGTAACAATTTGGCCCATGCCTTTCATTTTACCATGACGTGGAAAGTTCAATAGCATAATGAATGATGAAAACAATTGCATACCTTCTGTAAATGCTGAAAACACAGCAATATGTGTTGCGGTATTTTCTTTTGTGGTATTCTGTGCTGATATATCTAAAACATAATCATGTTTCTCTTTCATTTCAGCATATTCTAAAAATTCATTGTATGTTGTTTCAGGTAAACCTAAAGTTTCAATCAGATGTGAGTAAGCTGCAACATGAAGTGCTTCACGAGCTGCAAAGCCCATCAACATCATTCTAACTTCTGGTTGTGGAAAGTATGGCAAATAATTCTTAACATAGCCACCTGCAACATCAATGTCACCTTGTGTAAAGAATCTAAAAATATGTGTTAAGAATTGTTTTTCTTCGTTTGTTAATTTCTTTTTCCAGTCTTTCACGTCTTCCATCATTGGTACTTCTGTATGTAACCAATGTGATTGTTCGTGCTTTAACCATGCGTCATAAGCCCATGGATAATTGAAAGGCTTAAAATATGTTCTATTTGATGCTAAATCTTTTACTTTGCTATCCATTAAATTTCCTTTTGCCAAAAAACTATTTCCCATTTACCATCTAAATGTTCAACAAGTGCTGAACAGCTCTCGACCCAATCACCATCGTTCATGTATACCATATCATTAACTCTTTTAATTTCTGGTTTATGAATATGACCACAAATAACGCCATCAAATCCTCTTTTCTTGCAATACTGTGCTAAGTTATCTTCAAAATGAAACATAAAGTCCATTGATTTCTTAACTTTATGTTTTAAATACTGACTCAAAGACCAATAACCAAATCCTAATTTATGTCTAAACCAATTGAATTTATTATTAAGGTCTAATACAAAATCATAGGCTTTATCACCAAGAAAACAAATCCAAGGTGCTAGTCTTGTAATACCATCAAACATATCACCATGTATAACCAAATAGTGTTTACCGTCAATACCAATGTGTTCTGCTTGATTTACTATATCAATTACACCAAAGTTTAGACCGTATGGAATCATTGGTCGTAAAAACTCATCATGATTTCCTGTTATGTATGTAACCTTTGTTCCTCTTTTAGCATGACCTAATATTCTACGAACAACATTAGAATGGCTTTGTTTCCATCTCCATTTATTCTGTTGTATCTTCCATGCATCAATAATATCACCTATAAGATATAGGTTATCGCATGTGTGGTGTTTTAGGAAGTTATTAACATATTCGGCTTTACAATCTTTTGTACCTAAATGTATATCAGAAATGAATATGCTTTTGTAATGTTTTTTTTTCATTTAAAAAACCAAATATATGTTGCTATTATGTTTACTATAAAGAAATAAGAATTCTGTAATAATAAAGGAAGATTCTTGTGTGTTCTTGCAAAGTCATACACTAATATTCCATGAGCAATAACAAAACCAGGAAAAGACCATTTCAACCATGGCATTTTTAATGCTACTGATGTTCCTGCTATGATGAATATTGTTAATGCTATCCATTTAATATCAAATTTTTTCATTACCAGTGCCACCATATATTCACAATAATATGAATACAGGTTATCATCTCAACTGCTCTCATAATCCACCATACATATTTGTTATTCATTAACCTTCACAAGCTATACAATCATTTCCTTGAGCGATTTGCGTCATATCAATTTCTTTAATAACTTGTCTTTCAATTCGTTTAGATACTTTATCTGCTTTACCAATCTTTTCTGAACGGCAATAGTATAAAGTCTTTAATCCTTTTTTCCATGCCATGAAATGTATAGCATGAACATATTTAATGTTAGCATCAGGTCTAAAGAATAAGTTTAGTGATTGAGCTTGGTCAATATATTGTTGTCTATCAGCAGCTAATTCAATAACCCAGCGTTGGTCAATTTCCATTGCTGTCTTGAATACTGCTTTATCATTCTCCGACATCCATTCTAAATGTTGGACTGAACCATCATTAGCAATAATAGATGACCATGTGTCATCATACCAATTTTCTGGTTTATCTTTTGATACTCTGATGAGTAATTCATCTAACCAACGGTTCTTATTTAAGAATGAACCGCTTAAAGTATCTTGTCTATATGCATTAGCACGATAAGGCTCAATACTAGGGCTAGTGTTACCCATAATGATTGAACTACTAGCGTTAGGAGCAATAGCCATAAGATGACTAAAGCGGTTACCCGTACCTTCGGCGTCAGGTGCTTCTCCACGTTCTTTACCCAATTTTTTATTTGCATTATCTAATCCTTCTCTGATATGTTTGAAGATCCTATTGTTAGCAACTTTCGCCATAACGCCCTCAAAAGCAATACCATTGCGCTGTAAATAAGCATGCCATCCAAGAGCACCAATACCAATACTTCTCTCTCGCTGAGCGGAGTATCTAGCACGACTAATAGTGTCAGGAGCGTTATCAATAAAATATGTAAGAACATTATCCAACATTTCAGCAACGTCATGCAAGAAATTGGCATCTTTATTCCACTCATCATAGGTCTCCAAATTAAGTGATGATAAACAACATACAGCTGTTCGTTGTTCATTTGTTGGTAATATGATTTCAGAGCAAAGATTTGATTGGTGGACTTTTAATCCTTTATCTTTTAACCATTGAGGTAAATGTTCATTACTGGTGTCAATATAGTGAATGTATGGTTCACCTGTGTGCATCCGTAATTCAATAATCATTTGCCACAGCATCTTTGCTGAAACTACTTCTCTGACTTCACCTGAATGTGGATCTTTTAATTCCCAAGAATCATCTACATTAGGGTCTAACATTGACTTTTCAACAAGAGTCATGAAGTCATTGGTAATATTTATTCCATGGTGAAGATTCAAACATCTTACGTTTGGATCACCTGTAGGTTTTCTCATCTCCAAGAACGGAATGATATCAGGATGAGATATGTTTAGATAGGCAGCATAAGAACCTCTTCGTGTTCTTCCTTGACGATAGGCTAGTGAGGACGCATCATAGATTTTAAGATGAGGCATAACACCAGTTGATTTATCATCAGCAGAGCGAATACCAAAACCGATACCAACACCGCCACCATACATTGATAACCAATTTGTTTCAGATAGATTATCTACTAGACCTTGTGATGTATCTTCAATATAATTTAAGAAACATGAAATTGGCATTCCTTTTTTAGAACGACCAAAAGATAAAATAGGAGTAGCATATGATAACCAATGCTTTGAAGCATAATCATATAATCTTTGTGCGTGTTCTGGATTTGATGCAAATGATTTAGATACAAATGCGAATCTGTGTTGTGGAGATTCTTCATCTTCTCTCATGTATGATTCTTTTAATCTTTTTATTCCCAACTCATCAAATAATTTATCTCGTTGTAAATCAATTTCAATTCCTAGATAGTTCATGTATTCGCCTTTTCTCCGTATTTCCAAATTTCGTTTTTGTATTCTTCTGACCAGTAATCGTAATATTTTGTTTTCTTTAAACTCTCACGAGCACTTAATAATTTATCTCTTGATTGGGCAAGTATTATTGGATAATGACCATTACCTGTGTTTACTCCATTAATAAAACCAGGATCTGCTGGATGGTCTTTTAAAAAGATTAAGTCATCTCTTTTTGCCTGTAGCTTACTTATTAAATCTAATAGCTCATCATTCGTGAATTTATTAATCGTATTAACAAAAATAATTAGCTCAAAATCATAAATAGAATTAAAAGTTTTTATGTATGAGAGTATATATGATTCCGGTTCTTCATTAAACTCGGTTACAAAAACTTTTTTATCTTGAAATGCTTTTTTAGCAAATGGACATATTTGAAATCCACCAAGTTCATCTCTTTTCTCGGAGATTCTTTTTATCCAATTAGCTAGTTCTTTTTCCAATTTACAAACTCCATTTTTGCTCGTAGGTTTTGGAAAGTATTGTCTTTAATAATATCTAGCAATTCATCTTGTGTAAATCCAGATTTGATAATATCATTAACATCTTTTTCTGTTATATATTTTGGCCAAATAACGACATTGAAATGCTCGTCAATTGATTTCTCCATCTTCTTTACAATTTCTTTATTTCTTGGTTCATTATCATATATCAATACGACTTTACTCTTGTCAAATGTGTCCAAAATTGATTCCAGATTAGAATCCGCAGTTGCTACACAGTTGTCTATAAACAATGAATCAATTGGACCTTCTACAACATAGATTGGTAGTAAATCATTAATTACTCTATCAAGACCATACACCTTTTTATTATTATCTTGAAGTTTACAAGTAATATATCTTAATTTAGATTCACCTAATGCTCTTCCTTGGAAAGCAATTAGATTTTTATCTTTATCATAAAATGGAATGACCAATCGTTTATCATTATCAATTAAATCTTTTTCTAAACCCAAATCTTTTACAAATGATTTAAAGTCTTCCGCATAATATAGTTGTGTGTGAAAGTGTTTTGGTATTTGTCTGCCAATAACATATTTTTTGGCAAAATGTTCATCTGGTAATGAATCGATGGATGGTAAATTGATTGATTTTTTAAATGTTGGTGTTGCCGTTTTGAATTCTTCAAATTGTGGTTTTGGATAATTGTTGTTGCCTGTTTCTCCATTTTTATATCTTTCCATTGTGTATTCAGCAACAAGAGATGGATCAACTTGCTTTAGAAAATTGTAGAATGTGGTACTAACACCACAATTATGGCACATATAGAAATAATCATTCTTCTTTCTAAACACATAGCCACGAGATTTAGTTTTGTTTTTTGTAGAATCGCCACATAGAGGACATCTGAAATTATAAAGGTCGTCCTTCTTTTTGGTAAACCTTATTAATTTTGGCGATGCACGAAGCAGGAATTGTCTGTCAATAAAAATACTCATAATGTAAGGATAATACTATAAAACTACTTGGATGTCAAGTTATTTTGAAATTTGTGATAGAATTTCTAATCCGTGAGATAATAACCATGATACTACAATGATACCACCAACAATCATCCATTTCCATTGTAGAAGTTTGTCTAATTGTTCTTTTTCTTTAGATTGATGGTCTTGAATACATTTACGAAGCCCTTTAATTTCTTCCATGATTCTTAATTCTGTATTTTGTACCTTATCAAGAACAGTATCAATTCTATCATGAATTTCTTTTACATCGGCTTCTGTTTCTAATCTTCTATGTTCCATGTCGGTATAAACCTTTGCGATATGTCTGTCGTGTTGTTCGTTTAATCTCGAAATCACGGTATCCATCTTGGAACAAAGTTGAGTAAGTGTGCTTACTTGTTCTTTCAGCACACCTACATCTATTTTAGTACCAAGTAAATCGTTGTTATCCATTATTTTTCTGGATCAGGTTCTGCATCTGGTACTGCATCAGGTTCTGGTGCTTCTGGTTCAGTATCTTTTTTCGCCCATACAGCTGCACCATGAGCACCAGCTAACATACCGATTGCTTGTGCAAAATCTTTTAGACCAAATAGATTTGATGTGTAAGCGTTATAACCTGCACCAACAATAACAACCAATGTTGTTAATAACCAAGACCAACGAGCAATATCGTGTGTCTTATTGTCTTTACCTGTAACCAAATGTGTAATAAAATCTGGCATTGCCATATTAACCTCCTAATATATTCAAAGCATGTTGATAGTTTGTTCGTCTTTCTTCTAATCCTAAAGTACCACCATTGATAACTTTTGATATTTTATCAATGTCACCGGTATCAGCTAAAGCATTTAAATTGTGTGTCTTCCAAAACCAGCAAGCCGATTCTGTAGCACCATCAAATGTCAATAAGTATTCTGGTAATTCTTCAATATCTTTACCTATTGATTCAGCAAATTTTTCATAATTAACTTTGCCTGTAATTTGAATTAAACCTTTACCTGCAAATTTCCAACCATCACCACTAGATTCGTCACCATTACCCATACGACCAGCGTAAGCACGATTAGCAATCTTTTCTTGATTGTGTTCGTATTGTTTAGCAATATCTAATGTAGCAAAATGTGAAGGCCACACTTTAACTAATGATTCTGCTTTGTAATTTAAATTCTCTTTAATTCTTGTAAAATTAGCAGATTCAACTGAACATTCACCAATAAAGGCTGCAATTCTTTTATTTGTATTAATTCCGTATTGTGGTAAAAATTTGTTGAGTGATTCAAACCATCCATCAACTGAAGTATTTCCCACTAGTATTTTTTTTAATTGCTCAAGTGTCATTAGTGTAATTTCCTTTGTTCATCTACCCAATATTGTAAAGCTTTTAATTGTTCTGCTATTTGATTATATAAACTATAATTTTCTACTACTGTTTGTTCTGCTGTAGAGAGTGCAACTCCGGAGGAGGTACCATCAATTCTTTTGGAGGTGTCGGGAACGGTGCCTTTAGCAGCGCTGTCGTGCAACTCGACAAAAGACTTAGGCAAATCACACATAGTATCGTCTTTGGTATTAATAGTTTTTTTAAGTGCTTCATTTTTAGCTCTCACATCATTAAGTTGTCTAGTAAAATCTTGTTGTACCTTATTAGTTACATCTTTTTGTTCAGCTACAGTTTTCTTCAATTCTTCTTCAGCATGAACAATTGCATCTTGGCGTCCTTTTATATAGATACCGTGAGCAAGAATCACAATAGTGATTATTCTTAAAGGCAACCTATAACCGTAAGGAATAAGTTGCAACATTTCAAAAGTCATTTCTAGAATAGCTAGAAAGACACCAAAACAAATAATTGCTATAGGAACCCAAGTAGGTATGTAACCTAATATCCAATTATATGATAGAAACTCAGGAAAGAACATAATTATTTCCTTCTACCAATACCCATCATAACTGGATTATGTGTATTTCTTTTCCTTTTTCTTAAATCAACGCCAGGTTCTCCGCCTTTACCGCCTGTACCTGCAATTGCACCACCGCCAACTACATTAGTTGGACCAGCACTACCTACAGCACCTGCACCCATTTCTTTGATATATTCTTTAAATGATTTCATAGATTCCTTAATTTTTCAGCAACAGTCATGTCTACAGGTATTTCAGATGTATTAATTGATTTGCCATTAATACCTTCTATTAAGTCTGGTAATATATTTACATACAATAAAAATGTTTTCAATATATCATAATCTCGTTCATCTATCTTGTAGAATAATATTCTTGCGGTCACTTTTGGACCAAAAACATTATTCAACAAAATAATATGATTTAGAATTAATCGTTCTTTAAGAGATTTATTGGTTTTATATCTACGAAATAATCGTTTAAGATATTTTGTTCTCTTAATATCTCCTTCAAATTCTGACATAATGTAATTAGGTGCATTATAGCACTTCATAGCATATATCAAAAAGTTTTCTTCTGTCAAATTATCAATCATAATATAATTTAACTATTTTCTATAATCTAATTCGCTTTTAGGTCCTAAAACGTCAATGTCATCATCATCTTCGTCATCAGCTTCAAGCATATTTTCTAATTCATCACCGTTTACAATAACAGCATAAGCTTCATATAAACCAGATTCAACAACTTCATAACTATAATACAAATAATATTCTTCTTCATAAGGCAATTGTGGTGCAGATTCCTTACCCGAAAGGTCTGCACCAAATTGTGTTATAGCAACAACTTCTTCGCCTTCTATATCATTTTTAAATATTACCTTAGGTAATGTAATGTTATAGAGTGTTAATACTTTTCCAACTTTTAACCAGCCAGCATAAGGATTAATAAAATTAGTAACTAATTCAGATGATAGGTTTCTATTGATTTCGTTGCGAGTAGATTCCTTATCAAGGTCTACTTTCTCTTTATCAAGAGTTATTACAGGAAAATTTAATTCCTCAACAACGAAATCATGAAACTTAATCATTATAAACCAGTTACAATAGAACCAAAGCTTGTGTTACCTGAACTTGTATTTGAAGCAGTAGCATTCGCTAAAGCAACTAATGTTTCTTTTAAGTAACGAACTGTACCGTCGCTGTTCACTTTCTTTTGAATATGAACCCAACCAGCAGTCATATTACCTACGTTTGCAATTGCGTTATTACCATTTGCTGTGCGAGATGCTGTAACTAAAATAGTATCTAGGAAATAAGTATTTGCACCTGCTGTTGTTCCATAATTGATAGCATTGTCAAATTCAACACCAAAACCTACGTTTACTGTATTGAATAAGTTTTGTGTTAATGTAATTGTGTTACCACTAACTGATGCTACTGTTGTATTTGATGCAAAGAAACCTGGATAACCATTACCTGCTGTGCCGCCAGGTAGTGCAAATCCGTTTGCCATGAAATAAACATATTGACCTGAAGTTACACCAGCATTGGCTACATTGTTTTGTGCGCCATCGTTGTAACTAACTCTAATTACGTTATTTCCTGCTGTATTACCAGATGAAACTATAAATTGTAAAACTTCTCTTGTTTGACGTAAATAGTCAAACTTTGGTTTTTGATTACCAGTATCGGTATTTCCCCATGTTGGCATTTCTTTTCTCCTTTTAACCTCGGGTTAGTTATGTTAAGTATTTATCTAATCTAGCCTCTTGGTGCTTCTTTAGGCTTGTCTTTCTTGTCATCTTTTTTGTCGTCTTTCTTCTTTGTTGGATCTGGTTGATTAGGACGACTTCTCATCAATGGATCAAGTTCTACTGTATCTCTTTTCTCACCTGTTAGTGTAGTACCGCCAGATAATGTGCCTGCAGCTTCAGATTTCTTTTCACCATTATTATTTTCTGCATTCTTATCTTCTTGCTTTTCAAATTTAGGTTTTTTACCATAAGATGCTACAGATTTATCTTCTTTTTCCCAATCATGCATATCTTCTTTCATAGCTCTTTTTTTAACTACACCTAAAATTAATTGAGCTTTTCTAGATAATTTTTTTGTAACAGATTCTGCGCCACCGTTTGCTCCATCTGCTGGTGAAATTGTTGCTGATTTTGTATCACCTATTAAGTCTTCTTGTATTTCAAACTGTTCTCTGTGTGGAAAACTAGAATCTTCTGGTTCTTTTGTTACATCTAAAGTATCAGCATCTTCACCTTTAGCATGAGATAATCTAATTTTATATGATAATACAGCATTAGCTTTACCGCCTTTAACTCTACCAGCTAAAGTGTCTGTAGTCAATTCTTCAGCATCAATGCTAGTGCGATTTTCATCTGCGTCTTTATTTAATTTTGAAGCCATTACTGAAGCTGCTATTTCTGTAGTGTATTCAACTTCTTCTTTAGAAATTCTAATCTTATAACTCTTAAACTCGTTTGGTTTACCACCTTTGACACGACCACGAAGCATATCTGTGGTCTTTTCATCAGGATGAGCTGCTTCACTTGTTGGTTTTTTCATAGTAACAACCTTTGATGAATTTGTATGAACAGGTTTAATTTCGTGATGTTTACTAACCTTTTCTAAATCTTTTTCTCTTTGTGCTGTAGGTGAATGAACATCTTTAGAACGAGCATCACCAGCATATCGGCTAGTTGTCATATCTTCCATTTGAGTGCCTGATTGATGGTCTCTTAACCATTTCTTAAATTCATTAGATTTAGCATAAGCATCTTTTGTATCAACGGCAGCAAATTTAGGATTAATTCCTCTAGATGATAAGAATTTATCTAGCATAGCTGTTTCATTGATATTAGATTTTACTGACCAAGGATCAGATGGATTTTTTCCAAATCTGCTTGCTGGTGCAATATTCTTTTTAATTACATCTTTTAGTGTTTTAGCCATGTTGTTCTCTTTAGTTAGAAATTTTACCCATCATTGTTTCTTGTTTTACTTTTTTTAGTGCTTGTTTAGCAATATCTTTAACTCTAGACATTGGTGTATGTTTAGCACCAGACTTATCTGTTACAGTACCAGGTGATTTTTTCCATGGTGATTCTTTTTGCCATGAACCTTCTGCTTCTTCTTTAGCAACTTGTGATGCTGTTTTATGACCAGCAATAACTGCTAAATCTTTACCTGAAATGCCATGTTCTTTGCCTACTGCATTGTAGTCTGCTGAAGTAAATTCTTTATGACTTTTGTATCCTTTTTTATCAGCATGGTTCATCATTGAAGTGTAGATATCTTTCATTTTGCCTTCATTGATTTCAACTTCAGTTTCTTCTTTAGCAACTTGTGATGCTGTTTTATGACCAGCAATTACTGCTAAATCTTTACCTGAAATACCATGTTCTTTACCTACAGCAGTATAATCAGCTGGTGTAAATTCTTTATGGCTCTTATAACCTTTTTTATCAGCATGCATCATCATTGAAGTGTAGATATCTTTCATCTTGCCTTCATCAATATATTCTACATCTTCTTTAGCTAACTTATCAATAGCTAAATCATGGCCTTTTTCTCTTTTCCATGCACCACTTTGGTACTTTTTAGAAAGACTAGACCATGTTTCTTTTTTTCTTGGACTTCTAGCTGTATTAGATTTAGCAAGAAAATCTCTAGCTACTGTTTGTTTAATACGAGCATCATGAGAGGCTTTCTTAGCATATGATGCTAAAGTTTTTGGATCCAACTCATCAAGTTGTTCTACTTCTTCTTGCATTCTACCGTCATGAACTTTCATTACTCGTTCAATCTTACGAACTCTTAAACCAGCAAATGGACCTTTACCCATAGCTTTGTTTGCTGTTTCAATAGCATGACCGTCATGTTCAGCATCGATTAATAATTTAGCCATCCAGTTACCATCATTGTCTTCGTAGTGAGCAACATGAGTATAATCACCATCATCTTTACCTTCATCGATTAAATCAAATTCAATATCTTCTTGATAATGGTCACATCCATCATCTACTTGATGTTTGTCGTGATGTTTTTTAAAATCAGACACTCTCTTTTTATGCTCTCCTTTTTCTTTATGGCGTAAATGTTTTAATTCACCCATAACTTCTTCTTGTGTTACTTGCTCTAATTCTTTAGATGTGAAATAAGCTTGTGGAGTAGGTTTACCTAATTTGTCATCTGTTTTGATATCTACAGGACCTGGATTAGTAGTAATCTTTTGTCTTTCTTTTGTTTCACCTTTATTTTCTGTATTAGGTTTAGTAATGTCTGCATCTTCTTTCATCGCTTGCTTAGTAGCAGTAGCATACATTACATTTTTCCAATTTTTACCATACTTTGCTTTAAACTGAGCAGTTTTATCTTTCATGCTCATTACAATTTTTTCTCTTTTCTTCATTTGAGCATCAGACATTTCTTCTTCACCAAGATTGTTATCGGTGAATACGTCAGGAGCACCTGCTAAAGGACCTTTTGCTTCTAACATTGATTTTAATTTCTTAGCAAAAGATAATTCTTCTTTATGCATTGATTTTTCATGACCCTTAACTTCTTTTCTAGCAATATCTTTAACTTTAGCATAGTCACAATCAACTTTACCATCTTCTGTAACCTTAACTGGATATTTTTTGCCTTTGAATTCAAAATGTGATTGGCCTGCTTTGTGAGCAGCATGTGCAGCCATGCGTAAGCCAGATTCATCCATTTCAGCTTCATCTAATTTAACTTCTTCATCCATTTCATCATCTTTTTGTTTAGCACCACCGTAAGCATGACCAGCAACCTTACGGGTAGCAGATGGAGAATGTCCTTTTTCTGCCTTTTCAGCATCTTGTTTATCTCGTAATGCGTCTAGTTTCTTTTTACGAGCAATAGCCTCTGGATCAGGTTTAGCTGGTTCAACTTTAGCCTCTCCTAATACTTGGTTAACGGCATCAATCATTGATTGGGTTACTTTATCTTTTTGAAACATTTTTATTTCTCCTTTATCTGCATTTCCACTTGCGTAATGCGAGTGCTTTTCTTGTTGGTTTACCATCTGGTTTTTTCATTGGTCCAGGCATTCCACCCATTCTAGCACAGAATGATTTTCTGCGTTTAGCGGCTTTACTTCCTGGTTTTACTTTGCCTGTAACGGCCTTTTTTAATTTAGATCCTGGATTCTCTCTACGATAAGAAGCAATTCCTTTTGCATTTAAACCACCTGTAGGACTTTTACCTTCTTTTCTGCGCCAAGCGGCAGTTTCGTATAGTTCTTCATCTGAAACATCTTCAAGATTTTCCCAAAGAATATCTGGATCAATATTACTTTCTTCTGCGATGCCATCAACTACTTCTTCTAAAATATCAAACAATTCTTCAAGTTCTTCTGTTGTAGGCTTAACTTGTAATCTCTTAAATGCGTTATCAACACCTTTTTGTCTTTTTGGTACTAATTTACCATACATATCAGGTTGATAGCCAGTCTTTTTTAATTGGTCTGTTGTAACTTTATCCAAATATCTCTTAACTGTTTCTTTGTCTATTTCATTTACTTGTTCTACTTCTTCAGGTACACAGTTTGGTACTGTTCTACCATTCTTTTGTTTAGTACCAATTGCTGTATAACCTTTCCAACAAGCCTTTTTTAAGGCACCTGTAGGTTTCTTAACTTCGTCAAGATATTGTTTAAATTTTAGCATTTTTCTTCTTCTTCTTTAATGAATAGTCATTTTGTATATGTCTAATAGGGTCTTTATAACTGTCCATACGTTCTTTATTGTCTGAACCGCCCAAGACACCACCAACACCAGATTCTACATCATTTTGAAAGCCATTAAACTCTTTAATGCTTTTTCTAAATTTATTAAACGGTTTCTTTTCTGCTAATGGATTAGGTTCTAATTTAGCACCTAGCATTGCTGTACCGTTCTGACTTGCGTTACTATATTCTCTATCTTCGCTATATGTTTGGTCGCCAAGTCCGGCACCTGCTGCGGCACCTTGACCACCTGCTCTTGTATCGTATGTTCTTCCTAAGCCTGGTGGTTGAGTCACTCGACCAGCACTTAATGAACTATTACCTCTTTTTAACTTCTTGTTCTTATCATTGTCATAATTAAAGTTTGGTTCTTTTGGTGGTTTATTCCAAGTTAATGTTGGTGCTGCTTCATTATAAGCACCAGACCAAGAACCACCCGAATGACCTTGACCGTTTGGGTCTTTTCTAGGTAATACATTACCTTTAATTTGGTCACCTTTTAGTGTATTGTCACTTGTAACACTAAATCTACTTGTGCGATTATCTCTTTTAATATCTGCAGGACCTTTTGCTTTATAGAAAGCATTATATTTACCTACAGTTTTAAGTTGAATACCTTTGGCATCTTTTTCATTGAATAATTCATTAACTTTTTCATTCAAGTTAATGTTTCTCAAATACCAATCATCAACTGTTTCGTTTATCGCCTTAGCATCTAAAAATATCTTTGTTGATTGATAGATGTCATTGATATCTTCTTCTTTTGTATCAATATAACCTGTATTATCAAAGGCAACAAAGTTGTTAAATGCCTCAATGAAATATTTAGTATTTTCTTGAGATTTACTCCACTTATCCTGTCTAATAGATTCAACCATCATTCTGGATAGTAAAGTATTTCTTTCTTTAGATACTTCGTTAGTTGTATTGACAAAAATCATCATGGTTTCGTAACCAAGTTCTTCTAATTCTTCTTTGATATGATTGATTTTTTCTAAATCATCAGCTGGACCGTTGATAATTAATGGACCTCTTGTTCTGACTGCTTCATTTCTAGGATTCATTGATTTCATAGCAAGTTTTTGTTTATCGTTAAGAATATCTACCACTTGTGTAAAGTTTAATTCAGTAATCTTTGATTCAGCAATAGCTTCACGAATAACAATATCTTTACCTGAACCTGGACCACCAGTCACAAATATTGCTTTAAACATACCTCTATCGAATTGTTCATTAAGACCCATGCCTCTACGAACATCTTTCATTAATTCTCTAGCGTGATGGTCAGGAACATGAGATGGAACACCTTGTCTAAATGATGAGAAATCATTGTTCTTAGCGTGTTCTCTCATCTTTGTACCAGACATACCTTCTGCACCTTCCGAATCTGGATCACGATGGCCTGCTGACTTAACTTCTATCTTTTTGAAATTGAAGTAACCGTGTTGTCCTTCTTTACCATTGTATTTGTGTAATAAGTCCTGATATTCTTTAACTCTATCAGAACCAGCAACCATAATCAAATGGTCGTGTCCTTGAGCATGCAATTTAGCAGCATGATGTAATATAGTTGGATGGTCTTTTGAAGATGTTTCAAAATTAGTACCAGGTGAATATCTTTTTAAATGTTTAAGTTTTTGTTGGCCTGATAATGGATTTCTTTTTGAATCTTGTGTATGAGTAACAATAACTTTATGTTTAGCTTTGTTTTTATCTGCTATTTCTCTAACCTTATCAATAAGTTTTAGATGACCTGATGTAGGAGGATTCATACGACCAAAACCTACCACCACAGGTTTATGTGTCGATTGTTTTTCTTCTACTAATTCTAAAAAGGTCTTCATTTTCTCACTTTTAAAAGGTTGGCTTTACTAAATTCTGCTCTATTAACTAATTTTGTTGGTTCACCAGCATGATTGATAACAAACCCTTCTGGATTTGTTCTCTTTTTACCAATATGGTGTTCTAAACCGCCCTCATGTTGGTTTAAATTATTAACTAATATATCTTTTGCTTGCTGTAAATGATGATGCATTTTCAACAAATTATTATAGTGTTCTTTATTGTTATCTATATGGTCTGCATGCTTATTAGCTTCACTTGCTTTACGAGATTGTGCTGCTGGTGTTTTTAACTTATCAATCTCTTTTTTATACTTACTAGCTATATGCTTTTTAAGTCCTTCAGCAGATGGAGTTTCACCTGTTCTGACTGTATGATTTATATATGTTGCTAAATGCCCAGCATCTCCTTGATGTGGTTGTGTAGCTTTATACATTGTTGATTTATGTTCATCATGTATTGCTTTTGCTGCGGCCATATGAGAATTAAATTCTTTTTGGTCATTTTCTGAATAATGGACTTGTTTAGTATCGTGATTGGCTGATTTGTGCCATACATCTGGATGTTGTGCGAAGTTATGTAAATCTGGATGTGGGTCTGCTTTCATTGAAGCAATATTGTCACCATGATATTGTGTGTGAACAATAACACCCATTTTAGATTTTCTAATCTTATTTGCTTCTTCACCTTTTCCTGTATATGTAATGGTATTAGGAGTGAAAGAAACACCGTTTTTAGTTTCTTTTTTATCAGTTGAACCAAACATCATATCACCTTGATAAACGCCTGTTTTAGGTGATACTTTTTTGAGATGATTTAAAGCGTCATGGAGTTTGTCCATAAGACCAGGCGCATGGCCGTGATTCTTTTCTATATCCTTATGGGTATAATTCAACTTTGGATTTTTATTGAATGCTGATTTGGATGCTACAAAGAATTTACCTGTTTCTGGATGATGACCAAAAACAACAGCAGGCGAACCATCATATTTCATTGTTAATGCTGAACTGTGACCGCCAGATTTTATGTGTTCGTGCGCTTGATTTAATGCATTGAAGGCGTGAGTAAAACCTTTGCCACCATGTAATAAAGGCCTGTCTTCAGCATGATGAATGTGCTTAAGTTTGCCTTCTGGTGATGGCTCGTATTCTTCTTTTAAAAACGTCTTGAATGTTATCATTAAATCTTTCTGACTGCAACACACTATGGTTGCCTGTAACGATTACCTATTTATACAACTTTGATGCTTTTGCTTTTGGAACGCTAGAATTGTTGGCTATGATATATAGATATCGGAAAATTGAGTTTTGGTAATAATAGATACAAAATCCGAACAAATTCCATAACAATCAGGATTATATCCTTTAGAGATATCATTGTTCCATTCAGGTAAAACACAAATACTATTCTTGGTTAATGGTTTATCTGGATAAGTCCAAATATAACCTTTAGAAGTTAAAGTGAAGTTATCTTCTTGATGCCAAAAGAAATTTAATTTTGAATCGGCACCCAATACATATAGAGCATCTAAATTTTTTGCGTGAATCCAAAATCTAGAATCTTCTAAAAAACTATATTCAACTTTGTATGTTGGACTATCATGGCCAAGATACCATTGATTATCTACAAACCAAACATCAACTTCAACATCAAATCCTTTAATTAAAGCTTGATTGATTTGAGTAGGACTATTTTCTTTATCTTTATCTGGACCATCAAAAAGACCACGATGTGCAATATATTTCATTTTATAATATAAGCGGTTGGCGCTTTAATACCGGTTGTATGTAATGTTAGACCCATTTCTTTAATAAAATCATCTGCACCATTCGATTCACTCCAACTATGATAAGCATATTCATCAAATACAATTACTCCGCCAGTTACAATATTATTCCAAAATGTTTTGAGTGCTGCATATGTTGGTTTATCTAGGTCCATATCCAAATACAATATACTGATTCTTAAACCTGGTTTTTCTTCTACTGTATTTTGTGAGGTTTCAATGATATCACCTTTAATCAACTCAAACTTTGATGAATCAAAACCAGCATTAATAATTTTATTTTGAATTCCTTCATACGAAACATCATCTACAATTAAATTTTTATCTCTTGTAAAAACTTGCTTCATTGTATCTTTATCTACACCAGTTTTCATATCATCAACAAAACTTGGATCAAAAAAATCATAACCCATTACTTTCTTGATACTATTAGGTTCGTTCATGGCCAATATTTTTAACCATGCCAAGATTCCTGAACCTTTGAAAACTCCACACTCAACAATATCGCCAGGTAGATGTTTTGTCATTTCATAGAAATACATTTTACTGTATAACTTATTAAACACAACTCTATCATTACTAAACATAAAGTTATTGTAACTGTCATACATATTTTGATTTTTTTGGATATCGGAATTGTCGTTGTATAGATTTGTCATAGCACTAGTTCTGTTCCATTCTTTCTTAATAGATGTTTAATTGAATTACGGACCAATTTGGTTATATTATTATGTTTAAGTGCGTTTTGTAATATGCCATGTGGAGGACATAGATGACTATCTTCGTAGATAGGATTATAAAACTCATTAAACATAAAATCGGACATCTTAATCATGTTATCTCTTGAAGTGAAAAAGAATTGGTCACCAGGTAAAGCATCAGCTGGGCTAGTACCGTGATGATAACCCATTTCATTTTCTTGAATATCTAATATAATAGGTTCGTCTTGATACACCAAATCAAATCGAGTGCGGACTAAAATATCATACTTAAAATTGTTTTGGTTCTCGTAATGTTGAACCATTTCTGTTGCAATTTTAAACTTACGATATTGACCATACGACTGATAAGCATTTTCTGGTATGTTCAATTTAATTTCTCGCAGTTCATTCTTAATTATTTCGTCTACTTGAGAAAATTGTTCAATGTTTGCCAATTTAACATTTACGTCAGATAATCCTTCAATCCATGTCTGTTCGGTAATAAGTTCATCTTGTGTATCAGTCACACCCCATCCTCTAGGATGATATCCATATCGTAAATCGTATGAACAAATAAATGTATCAATATCTCCAAATTGTTTTAGAAAACTTGGCTTTGTTTCGTTCCAAGTTCTATAATTTCCAACAATCATTACCGCTGTTTTCATTTGTAATGCTCCAAAAAGTAATTTAAATCTTCTGGAGTACCAATACCCCACATTTTCTTAATATTTTTAACACGAATCTTTTTGCCATCACCAATAGCTTCATTGAATACAGGACAAACATAAAATTCATTATTAGTGCGAATATTCTTTTCAATCATCTGTTCTGCATACTTAACATAGTCAGAACCTTTTTTCCAATAATAGATACCAACTGTTGCCATATTAGAAATAGGTTTCTTCTCTGCAACTTCAGATACAAAACCATCTTCACCTAACTTAGCATAAGACCATTTAGGATGAGTGGCTTCAAAAGTAATAATGCCTCCATCGATAGAATCAGCAGTAAAGGCATATAAACATTCATTTGAATTCCATTCAACAAACTGGTCAGAGTTTGCCATCAATAGAGGTTCGTCACTATTAATTAATTCTTTAGCTAGTAACGTGGTACATGCAGCGCCTTCGGTCAAACCATCAACTTGTATAATATCACAACCGGGCGCAATCAAATTTAAAACTGATTGTAAATTATATTTCTCGTAATGTTCTTTTTGGCAAATAAAAATAAAATGTGCATCTACATTTAGATTATCCACTACAACTTGAATCATTGGTTTACCTTTGACTTCAATCAATGGTTTAGGGAAAGTATAACCTGCTGAAGCAAATCTACTACCGGCACCTGCCATAGGAATCAATACATTCATCTTCTTATTTCTCCAAGGTATGGATTTTATACGACCACTATCTTCAAATTCTTCAATATAGCTTAAAAAATCTTCCACATTCAAATCATAAGCATCTTTTACTGGATACAAATGTGCACCAGAGTTAAATGCGCCTTCACGGCCAATATGTGAATCTTCCACAATGATAGTATCTTTAGGTAGAGCTTTCATCATTGTCATACATTTCCAATACATTTCAGGAAATGGTTTTGGATTAAACACATCTTCGTTGCTTACATAATAATCAACATAATTTAAAATATCCATACATAATAAAGATGTCTTTACTGTTTCACGAATACTGTTGGACGCTACTGCAATCTTCCATCCTTTAGAATTCAGATTATGCATTATTTTAAGAATATCAGGATTCTTTGGTGCTGTATGAATTAAATCAAATGTTTGTTTTTGTTTTTCTTTCCAAATTTCATCATACCAATCAATATGCAAACCTTTTTCTTGAGTAAGCATCTGTAATTTTTTTGTAGTGTTTAGTCCGTCATATTTTGATAAATGTTCTTCACGGGTAATAATATAGTTGTATGAATCGGTTACTGTATGTATAGCACGATTGAGAGCTTCATAATGTAGCTCTCTACTGTCCATTAAAACACCATCAAGGTCAAATATAACTAACTTTACTGCCATGTTGTTCCTTCTAAATCTAGCCAATACTTAACTATTTTACCTTTGCCTTCTAAAAGATAGAATGGTAAACAATGCATTAAACCCCGACCAGAATTATAGTATAACAGATTTGCTGGTGCTCTGTCAAGCGACCAAGCAAAATGGCTAGTACCTGTGTCACCACCAATGAATGTTTCGGCAGTCATAATGTGGTATAAATTTTGGTCAAAATTGGTAGAGTATCTCCAGCCTTCAAACTCACAGGCTTTGGCAAAATGGTCATGCACACAAATTACCTTTTCATAATCCTTATATTCATTCGTTGAATACTTTGCAATAATTTCCTCAAAGACGTGGCGAGGCCAATTACGATATACATTATATGGAGCATCAAAGATTGGACAAACTACAATCTTCTTTTGCATAGGTTCATTATTTGGTATAATAACATTGTCACCAATGATATCACGGAAATCCCAAAGATTGACTCTTCGCCACGCTAATTCTTTATCACCAGGTTCAGTAGAAAAATAATCTGTATTCTTTAACATAAACTGGTAAAACTTCTGCACATAATCGGCAGAATTAACTGAGCCTTGTTTCATATGAAACTTAATTTCTGGTGTTTGTTTTCTTAAATGTGCTATAACATTTGCAACACCAATTAAATCACCATTACGAAGTGGACCACCAAACACTCCTTCAATAATATTGATAATCACAATAAACTTTCTAATTCATTATTATGCACTAGTTTAGATTTACGGTCCAAATAGAAATGTTTTTTAAATACTTGATTAATATCTTTACCATTATCCCAATAACAATTATCACCTTTTCTGAATTCAGGATTCCAATCTTCTGCTTTCCATACAACATAAGAGGAAACATTTAATAAGTCTGCAAGAACGGCCACACCAGTAAAATTAGTAATGAAAGGTTTCTTTAGATTTTTAATGATGTATGCGTTAGTCAATAATGAATTTTCATACGATAAGAATTTAAAATCTTTTAAATGAGATAGAACAGCAGTTGCTCTTCTATCATCTGTGCCTGGTGCATCCCATCGGTCACCACAGTAATAAGCATCTTCAATTTCAATATCTAATTCAGGTACTTTAATTTCTACATCATCATCAACTTCAAATTCTAAATTAGGATAGTTATCTCTCAACCAGTTTTCATAACGACAAGTTTCAATTGGTCGATTTGGATTACTTTGTTCTTCTCTAGTCCAAGAACTGAGGTTAATGATACTGCCATACACAAAAACATCACTATCAAACTCAACTGAAGAAAAGATATCTTGATAATTCAAAAACTCTTTGATACCTTTAAATTTATTCAAATCTCTTTTAACAATGAGGTCAAATTTTCCATATTGTTTATAAAGACCAGACAAAACAGGAAAGCCATTTAAAAAATCACCTAAGTTGGCAGTTGAGCTAAGATATACTTGCATGATTATCTCTTTTTTGCAATAATAGTTAAAATGTTTGGAAGGTATGAAACCGGTTTACGAATTTCATCCTCATGATTACAGATATACATTGGTATGAATCCTGCTTTGTCTATCAATGTAATTAATCCATGAGAATCAAAATGATGGAAGTGTTCATTTTCTTTACGGTGTTTCCATGTTCTAAACCATTCAGCACCCATTCTTTCGTGCATCCATGGTAATGATATCATAACATATTTTGTGTTAATTGAACCGAGAAACTCATGGATATTTGGAGAAGGAATATGTTCAATAGAATCAAAGAATGTAATGACATCAACTTCAACATCTTTGACATTAGCCACAAACTCCACATCATTTGGGAGAGGATAGTTTGATATATCATGTCCAAAACATTTCTTACCATTCATGTGAGCATACTTCAGAAATGCTCCATCACCATAACCAAAGTCACATATAGAATCAAACTTAACATATTTTGAAAGTAAATCAAAACGTAATTTGGACATACTAAAGTCCATTTTAGTATAATACTGCATATAGTTAGTATCATACTTCATAATTTCACCGGTAGGTTTACTTTGAAACCAATGTCCAGGTTCTATCAATTCATAATTATCAATCATATTAAACTTTATTATTAAATTTATTAAACAATACAAATGGATCGTGACCAAGCTGATGGTCAGGAATCTGATGCAATTCAAATACCTTAGGTTCATTTATATATGACTGTAGCCATAGACCTTGGTCATCATCAACTAAACCTTTTTCTTGTAAATCAACAAAAGATTGTGTCATTAGGTCGGACATTTTTTGCCACATATCTTTATGAGCCACCACTTTTGCACCCAAGATATAAACATCATTATTAAGAACAGCGTGGTCTATTGGTTTATCATCATATGGTTTGTAATTGAATAGGTGAATTTTTGTTTCATCAAAATCATATTCCCATATTTTACTAGCAGGAATATTATTTTCACTACGGCAATAACCAAAATCAATCCATGCAACCATATCATTTTGTGTATAATTATATTTGACAGCCATATTTGCAAAGTATGCTTTCAGATTAGTCACAAGAACATAATCAGGATTCCAATATTCTGGATTTCTTACTTGTTGAGGATTAACTTTCTTTTGGAATTCAGGATCTTTTTGAACATTAATGATTAAATCTCTCATATTAGAAAAATGACTATTCACATCAATTGGAATAATTTTTGTTGTGTCTAAACGGTCTTTACATATATCAATTACCTTATGTTTTAAATCATCTGACGTGAAAACAGTAATGTCATTTTCCAATTTGCATAGATTACTAAATCTTTCTAGATAAGTATCAGTTGTTCTATGCAAATAATGCGGTAGTCCTTTATCTGGTGTCCATTCACCACGACCAATATCAAAGAAAGCCGTTACTATTGAAATTTTACTCATTATGCAGTCCTGTAAACAAACATCTGTGATTCATCATCTTGTCCATATGTTACACGAACAAACTCTTTCCATTGTGGAACTCTATCATATTGATGAACAATAGCAAATGGTTTATCTTTGTAATACACGATACCATCTTTTACTGTTGGTTCATCACATAATAAATTTGGTCTAAATCTGTTAATCTTTGAAGGGTCAGCAACTGTGCCGGCTTCACAAGCCCAATCGACTGTCTTAAAAACTATATCTTTAAATGGTTGTGTATTGATTAACACATTGAATACTGCTTGGTCGACAATTGGAATAGGTCTATTAACTCCGTTGGTGAAAATATGAAACACCATATCTTTTACATATTCTGCTTGACCACCAAATGTTCCAACATTAAAGATTTCTTTATCTTTGAATAATTCATAAACATATGGACCGTATGCTTGTTTGAGATTTTCATCACCCCAAGATTCATCTTCATATTTTAATCCTTCTGAAGCAATAACAAGTTTATGGTTTCCACTTTCAATAAAATCAATTGGGTTTGTTTGAAAGTAAACATCTTTGACATCTGTTGTTACGACATATCTATAATTCGTCCATGTTGCTTGTAGATAATCATAGATGGCTAAAAATCTTGCTACATGAATAGGAACATTATCTAAATCCGGCATAGGGATTAATATAAAGTTTCTTTTTTCTAATTCTATTATTGTATTATTATCAGTTTTACCAACAACTAAAATTTTATCGCCTGTAAAACCACACTTATCAATTGATTCACACCAAGGTTTTAATTGATTGTAGTTATAGTTTGTAAATGCACCAATGATTAAATCTTTTTGCGCCATGGGAAATCTCCATTATATTTGTTTGTCATAATATTATTACCGTATTCAAAGAATTCTTTCTTTACTGAACCTGCATTACCATCAACTTGATATTTTACTGTATACTCACCTGTGCAATCAAATTTAGGAAAGTGTTGTGCCATAGCTTGAAAGAATATTCTATCTTGACCCCAACCGCCATGCCATGCTGATGCTATTTTTGTTGCTACACTTGTTTTGATACAATAACAATTAGTATCTATGTGATTATAATCTCCACTAAAAACAGGCCATTTACCTAGTGATTCACAATCATCTCGACATGAATAATTTCCATCTTTGTCATAGATTTCTCGTAATGAGTATGACCAGTCTAGGTCTTTTTCTTTAATAGTATCGATACAAGATTTAACGTGATTAGGTTTTAATGATACATCTTGGTCAAGATATAATACATATTCTGTATCTATTAGATGACTGAATGCAGCATAGACTCGATGGCCATAGAAACCATTGGCACCAACATTGATTGGTAAATAACAAACTTTTAGATTTTTGTTACCAAGATAATCACTTACAATAACACTAGATGGACCTTTAAATTCTTGACCATCAATTACAACATAAACTGTTGTTGGGTAAGTTTGATTTAAAGCAGATTCAATAGCATTCCTACAAACAGGATTACCTGTTATAGGTATAATCACGGTAGCACTCATAATTAATCTCTAGTTAGTTTTAAAATTCGTTCTATTTGTTTCTCTATGATAGGTGTTCTGTTAGGCCAATATATGTATTCTTTATCGCCTGTAGAATGGAGTTTTGTAAGGAAAGGAATAATAATTTTTTCAACTTCATTCAATCTTGCTTTATAATCATCTGCTGTTTGTGCTGTATTCTTTATGACAGAATTATATTCTTCTTCTGATACTGCTGAAAATCCATAATCATTATCAGATTCATATTGTTTTGCTAACTTATCAAAATCAATTAATGCCATTATTTGTTTATCTCTATTTTAATATCATGTAGTAAATTATATAGGTCTAATAAATCCACGATGGAACTAAAGTTATTACGGAAGAATTTAGTAATCTCATTCTTTTCATATTCACGATTTCTTTTTGTTGATGGTTCTTTAGCATCAAGTATTCTATGATTTAAATCTTCTCTAATTCTATCTAACAACTTTACGCCTTCAGCCTTAGTGTCATTTATCTTACCTTCAGGTAAAATCTTTTTAAAGTAATCTCTATATCTTTCTGTAACAGAAATTTGATTGATAACGCCAGGCGGAATGTCTTCTAATTTCTTTTTAGCAATTCTTAATGCTCGACTAACATCAGGCAAATCTTCTTTTTTCTTTTCGATATAAGCCTCGACAATTTTAAATGCCTGTTCTACGCCTTTTTGGCCATGGTAAACTGAATGTTGTATATCGTCTAGTGTCATATTATTTTGCTATTACAAATTTACTGGATTCTTCTGTTCTAGATGTGACATATTGGTACATCAATCGAACAAATTTGTCACTTCTATTTTTATCTTTATCTAAAAAACTAACTATCTCTGGTATAAGAACATTGGTTACAATTAAAGCACTATATTCTTCTCTAATATTATCGTATGCTTCTTTTAACTTTTTGTTTGATTTGCCAGGATTTTCTCCCATATCTTTAACTTTTTTGTTAAATTCTTTTTTAACTTTTTCAAGCGTTGAATAAAATTTACTAGCAAATTGCTCATCTATTAAAGCAAATAGTGAATAAAATACATCGGATGAACTTACTGAGCCTCCTCTCGCTTCTCCACCAGATACCACAAATTCAGCTTTGAAAGCATTTGATGATGGATCATGCCTCATAATAATAGTTTTTTTCTTATCAGTTTTATCTAGATAGATACTCAAATATCTAGGTTGAGGTGATTTTGGTGTATACTTTTTAAAGTTATTTGTTCCATTAAATGAGAATTTTTTAATTTCATCTAACTCTTGTTTTCTATCAAAATTAACTTTTTGTAATACAACTTGTTTAGTTTGTTTTTTTAGTGATAATGGAAGTAATTGCCCACCATCAATCAAATCACTAATCAATACATTTAAATCAGCAAAACTATATCCTTTTTTATCTTTACCAGAATTATTTTTTACAGCCTCTTCAATATTATCTCTTGCTAAATCTGAAGCAAAGTAAATATCAGCAGGTGACCATTTGTTAAGGTTTGCAAAGACAGCGCCTTTTTTAGCACCTTTTGTTTTATTAAATTCTTTTTGTGTTTCATTAGCTTTCTTAAAAAGCTCTTCAATATTTTTCATTACTGGTTTATCACCACGAACAAACCATATTTCTGCTGCTTTAGGTTTTTTTATACCTTTAAAATTTGTAATAACTTTATCAATATCTTCTATAAGTTTTTTTGCTATGAGAACAGAAGAAATAAACCAATCAGGATTTTCTTTTAAAAACTTAACTATATCTTTATATGATATAGCAGGTGATTCTACATGCGAGTGAAAAATAGATTCTATTGATTTAGTTTTGTATAAACTGTCCCAATATTTAGCAAACACCTCATATGACTTATATAAATCAATATTAAATAAATCAGATACACCTTTTTTACCGCTAGTCAATAAGACATAATCTGCCAAAGCACAAAAGAGTGCTTGAGATGATTCCGATAGTGTGGTTTTATCTGCCATAAGCCTTATTTATCTAATAATTTGTATGTCTTTACCAGATGTCCAAACTTCGAGTTCTGTTCTTAATCGACCTTCCGCTTTCAATGTATCATAACGATTAGATGCCTTATTCTTCCACCAAGCAATAATATTGTTTAATTCATGCTTTTCGTAGTTTTCACCAGGTATTAATGTATCTGCTTTGCCATTGACAAAATCAACCATATTCTTAAAACCATAGTCTGAAACAAAATATCTTTTCTTTTCTGTTAGACTTTTAGCATTCTCAATCGTCTTCAAGAATGTATCACCTTCTGGTGTTCCTTTTAATGCAGCTTTAGTCATAGCAATAATCTTGGTAAATGTTCTTAACTTTCTACTAGTAGATGATTCTTCACCTTCTAATATGTCACCAACTTTGCTTTCAACAAAAGTCTTTAAGTCATTATATCTTTCACCGTGCATCATTGGTACAACATCCGAATCAGTTAAACCTTTAAATCGAATGAATGGTTTCATACCGTCATATTGAGATACCGCTTTACTACTACCATAAAGACTGGTAGTTTCAAATAGACACAGATTCATACCATATTTTTTATTACATATCTCTCTAACGGTATGTGATGTGCAAATGGCAGCTAGTAATTTACCACCTAGATAATTGAAACCAAATGGTTGAGATGGAACAATCACAAAACCCATAATACTGCTGTCATTAAAGAGTTTAGCACCCTCCGTTGTTTGCGAGAACACTTGTCCTAGCATTTCATTTCTTGGTCTCATATAAATGACTGGAGAACCTAAACGAATGAATCCTAGTATCTTTCCTGTGTTTTTCTCTCTAACTGCCAATTGTATATTTCTGCCAACTGGTGCTTTATTAACATGAGATGATGTTATTGCCAAAAGTGTTTCCCATGTTTCATTTGGTAATTCACAAACTTCGATATCCATATCATTTGGATGCATAGAAAAGTCTGAAAACAAATCATCTTCTGGCGGAAATAAAGATGATGGAATACTTTCTACATGCTTTAGTTTTTCATCTCTCATGTATTGTTCTATATTCTCAAAATTATCGAAGTAATCTTGGAACACTTTAGAACAATGTAAAGCATCTTCTCTATGTAAACTTATCATACTTTAAAGCCTTCAAATTTCTTCGTTTGTGGTTTTTGATGACCATGACCAGCATCAGCAAGACCTGTTTGAGCAGATTGTTCAATATCATAGAGTTTCATTTTAGCACGGTCAATACCAACTGTAAATCTCTTATAATGTGTTGGATCAGCATATCGATTTTTTAATTGTTTAACCATAATTTGGCCAAGTTCATCAAGTTCTTCTGAAGCAATCAAAGCAAACATCAAATCGGCAGTTGCTGGTAAACCAAATGATTCGGAAGTATCTTCAAGGCCTGGATCGGAACTTGTATAACCACTTCTTGTCGTTTGAGTTGCTGAAACAATCGGCACATTAGTTTCTACGGCAAGACCACGTAATTCTTCAGCAATGGCTTTAACATATGTGTAAGAGTTGATTGAGGCGCCAGGTTTGATTCTAGCGGAACAACAAATATTAAGATAATCAATAAAGATAATATCAGGAATAAAATTCCTTTTAAGATTGAGTTCATTTAATAATGTCCTGAAATGAATAGCAGATGCTGAAGCGGTCGGATATTCTTTAATGATAAGTTTGCCTGTAGTCATATCTCTGACTTTGGATACTTTCTTATCATAGATGTCTTTAGGTAATTCTTTCAAATCATCTAGTGTTACGTTGAGAAGATTAGCATCAATTCGTTCAGCAATCTTTTCTTCCGCCATTTCTAAAGTGATATAAAGAACATTCTTACCTTGAACCATGCAAGAAGCAGCAACATGGCACATAAACAAGCTCTTACCGACTCCTGTTCCAGCCAAAGCAATATTGAGTGTCTTTGACGGTAGACCGCCATTCGTAATTTTGTTAAAGTATTCCAAATCAAATGGAATTCTTTCTTCTTTTCTATGATAGAATTCAAATCGTTCATCGGAGTTCTCCAAATAATCATGACCAACATTTCTGTCGAAAGATACTGATAGTGCATCAGCAAGAATTTGAGGTATTGCGCCTTTATCGTGAGTTTTATCTTTGCCGTCAAGAATAGTAATTGAATTTAGAACGGCATTATAGACGGCTTTCTCTTGACAAAACTTTTCAGTCTTATCAATTAGCCATTGTATCTCCGTTTTATCTTGGCTATCTTTGCGAATCTCGCTGAGAAGATTTTCAGATTTCTCAACTTCTTCAGCTGTGAGTGCTGATTTCTCCTTAACAGCGATTGAAAGCGCCTCGATAGTCGGTGCGGCATTATACGAGGTAGTAAATTTTTCCGTTTCTTCAAAAAGAATCTTTTCTGATTTGTCAGCAAAATATTCCGCCTTTAGAAATGGTAATACTTTTCGTAAGTAGTCTTCATTGTAAATCAGATTCTTTAATATCGTTTGTTCCAGTTTCATCAGTTATATCCTGCTCAATGTTTGATGACATGATTTCAACAAGCAAATCACCAATATAGTTTTTAAATGTTTCATCTTTTTCTAACTTCCTAGGTTTATCTACCTTGGATTCTAACACATCGTAGCCAAAAAGTAAATACATTTGCTCATTCTTTTCCTCAAATTTAACCTTACCATATTTGAATAAGGTATCTTTATAAGGACCGTCTAGAAACTTTATATGTACCGACTTTTCATCTTCTTTTGGGTAGATGAAGCAGTAATCAACGCCTTCAATCATCATCTGCTCCGTTAGTTGTTTTAATTTCAGCAAAAAGATTTTCATGACCACCTTGCATAATTTCTGCTGATGCCACTCTATATTTGTTTTCAACAAATTCACGGAACTTCTTATTTGTTAAAATTGGCATCCAAAATTCTTTAGTGTCAGTTTCTTTTATACGGTATTTCTTCTCTTCCACAACACCGGTTTCCGTATCAACCTGCGAATACCAACCATTTGAAGGTTTAACAACGAAGTTGCCTTCAAGCGCAAGGTCAAGTAAACCTGACCAACGGCTAACGCCACCTTCAAACGAAACGGTAACAGGTATCTTACTTTTTTCTTTAACATATCTTGATTTCTCCACATTAATAATAAAGTTATAACCAATCACTTCCGTGCCTTCTTTTTCTTGCTGACGACCTAGAATAAAGATATTATCAGCAGAATAATATGAACCTGTTCCACCACCAACGATATCTTTAGGGAACATACCAATTTCTTTATATGTGTGATTGACAACAATCATTGGAATATTTTTAAGATTTAAATGTGGTGTAACCATTCTGAATAATGATTTAACTTGTTTTGCTCTTGACATATCAGCAACAGATTTTTGTTCTAGTGCATCTTCAACTTCTTTCTTTGAAGCAAGATTACCAATAGAATCAATAACAATAATTAATCTATCATCTCTTTCAAGATTAGATAATTGTTGCATAATGTCAAATTTTAATTCCTCAATATCTGTAAGAGGAGTATGAAGCACACGATTTGGATCAATGCCGAAGGACTCGAAATAAGATTGTGGGGAACCGAACTCTGAATCATAGAATAATAAGGCAGCATCAGGATATTTGTCCAAGTAAGATTTAGCCATCAAAAGTGAAAATGCGGTCTTAAAGTGTTTTGATGGGCCTGCCCACATTGTAAGACCTGGTGTTAAACCGCCATCTAATTTACCAGATAGTGCCACATTGATAATCGGCACCGAAGTTGGTATCATATCTTTGTCTGTAAAAAATTTAGACTTTGATAAAATGGCGGCTTCTTTGATACTACTATTTTTCTTAATCTTGTCAAGAATACTCATAATCTACCTTTCAAATTTAATTATTATCTACATCCTACGAATTGTTGTGTTGTATAACTTCTTCCGTAAGCATCATATTGTATTACTGTATTATATATCGCTTGGTATGGATATGGACACGCTACAGATGGTGTAGATGGTGCTATAACTACCGGAGGTGCATAATATCTTGGTTGTGCTAATTCATAACCAATTACTCCACCAATTAATGCTGGTCCAACCCAACCCATACCGCCATTATGATAACCTCCATGATAACCACCATGATATCCGCCATAACCACCACGGAAACCACCGTGTTCATGTGCCATTGCTGTGCTTGACACTAATAATAAACCAATCAACAACTTCTTCATTTTACTTCTCCTTTTTTTCCTTAAAAGCCAATTCAACTTTCTCATCATATGTTTGAATTGGAACTGATTGCTCTTCAAATCTTCCGTGGCCATTATGAACCATTCTTGTTTCGTATAATGGCGGAATAGTTTCACCTGAAGCACCATCTATTACAATAGACGGCTCAGGTGTATCTATTTTTGCTACATTCTTTTTTTCAACTTCAATTGTATCGTTTTGTTTCTCTACTTCCGGTTCTTTTACTTGTTCTTTAGGTTCATCATGCCATGGGTCTTCACTTACCGGTTGCCAAACTTGTTTCCAACCTTCTGGCTTTTCTTCTTCTTTCTTTGCCGCTATTCCCATATTAGCAGCTACCAATAATAACACAGCTAAGGGGTCAAATACAACCATTATTATCATGATTACCAAGCGGACAGCCTTATCTACACCATTTATATCATCTGTACCGTAAATTAATTCGGAAACATATTTGATTGGACCAATATCGGCAAGTTGTTTATTCTCTTGACTTAATAATGGCAATCTTTGTTTATTGATTGATGATAATTCTTTTTGTGTTTCTTGAATTTGTCTATCAAGTTTATTACTTGCTGTTGATGGGTCTTTAGCACGAGCAAGAAGATAGTCTAATCTATCATGTGTAATCTTTTCTTGTTGGTTTAATGTTCTTAATTCAACAGTATTTTCACCAGTTGAAATTGTAGAATCAATATGTGCTTTTGCTAAGAAACCAAAAATACCCATTGATGTGATTAGCATTAGAATTAAAACAGCAATAGTTAAATATGTTCTTAATAATACTGGTGCTGTTTTCCAATTACGATATAACCATGAAGCGGTTACTAATTTAGCAAATTCTAAAACTGAACCCATGAATACGATTGGCCAAAAAGCACCAACGAATATCTTTGCTAAACCTATGACTGAATAATAAGCTGCTATACTTGATAATAAGAATGCAGCTAAAAATGTGAAAAATATCATGAGAAGAAATCCTCCAAAGTGTTAATCTTTTCTGTTGTCCAACCCATACAATCAAGAATGATTTTAATTGGCTCTATGAATGCTTTTTCAAATTGCATATCATAATCAATATAATCATGTAAATTTAATTCTTTAGGTAATCTGCTAGGATAGGATATAACAGTATCCTTAAAGTGATTAGGCATTTTCAAATAAGCAAACTTTATCTTTTCGCCTTCTTGTATGAGATTGTATTTTTTTGTTAGTTTATTTTGTTTAATAAAGTTATTATATAAGATTGCTCCCTTTACATGAATCGGTGTTCCTGATTTATATAAAGTCACAGCATCAGAGTATTTATTTAAACCATTGATGCCACGAGGAAAAGAAATCTCTTCTGGTGGTAACTTTTTGAAATCTTCTTTAAACTTTTTAATAAACTCATGTATATCGTTTTCAGAGCCAATCATCATAAGTTTAATTGCTTCTGCCATCTTTGTTCTAATGGCAGATGGTGTTGATGACTTAATCATCTCAAGACCCATGACTTTCATCTTTGGTTCTTTATAAGCAACACCTTCGTTATTAAACACATTGAGAATGTATCGTTTCTTAGCAGTCCAAATACCTTTGTTAGCCAACGCTTCTCGTTTCATTTGCATCTTTTGGGAATATGCCTTGAGATAATCTGCTAGTTCGCCATAAGACTTATCAATGTATGGCTGAATCTTATCTTCACAGATTTTATCCATGAATTGAATAGTTTGTTCAATCGACTTATCTTTACAGAATTTATCAACGATAGGACCAAGTTTAAGATAAATTGAATCTGTATCTGAAGCAATAACATAATCTGTTTCAGTTTGTAATAACTTGTTCATATAGTCATTGAGTTTGTTTTCAATCCAACGAATTGCTAATTGACCAGATGTTGTTACTCCCAAAGCCATGCGTAAATCGTAGAATCTAAAATACTGACTACCAAGAGCACCGTAAGCACTATTAAGAGAAACTTTCTTAGCAAGTTGAAGATTATCGTATCTTGCAATTCGTTTTTCAATTTCATACTTTTTCGTGTCATCTGTTTCGTCTTCATAATCTTGTTTCGCCTTTAACATTAATTTTTTAAATTTCTTTCTATCTTCATACATTTCTTCCATCATCTTTGGTAAGAAACCCATCATATCAGTTCTAAAGAATTGACCATTTGGAGTAAGTGTTGCGTTTTGGAGTTTTGATGTATCAATCTTTTTATATAATAACTTATCAACATTAACACCTTGAGATAACACTTCTCTCATCTCATCTGTATAATCTTCTGGATCAATAAGTGTTTCAGGTGAGATATTGAATTGCATCATGAGGTGGGGGTAGAGTGAATTTAGGTCAAAGCTGGCGATATAATCATGCTTGCCTACTTGTGGGTCTTTTACATATGCGCCTTCAAATGCTGAATCTTTATCTTTAACAACTTTAGGTGGAACAATGATGTTCTTTTCAAGCAAATAAGAATATGTTAATGAATCCCACATTCTAGTTTGTGCAAAGATATCATCATAGTTTGATTTTGTATCATATGCCAAAGTTAAACCAAGTTCAATGAGTTTTAATTTGTCTTCCAATGAAACAATAAGTTCTACGTCTTTGATATTATATTCAATAAACTTTTGATGGTTCATTTTGTATAAATCATGTAGAGAATCATATTCATCATATGATATCTTTTCTTCACCAAGTTCAACTGATGCAATAGAATTAAGTTTATAGGATTCTTGTGACTTGCCACCAGGAGCATACCATCTGTATAGTTCAATGTAGTCTAAAGAAGAAACACCAAGAATATCATAGGCAATCATCTGACGATTGTTCACAACAGTTTTTCTTTCACCAATATAATTCCATGGAGAAAGTTTCTTTGCCTCATCTTCACCAAGTATTCTTCTAAATCGATTGATGATGTATGGTATATCAAAGAATTTTGTATTCCATCCAGTTACGATATCTGGACATTTTCTTGTCCATAGTTCCATAAATCTTTTACACAATGTATATTCATCACGGCATTTAACATAGATTTCTTTACCTTGAGTTTCATATGCACCAAGACCAAAGACATACATTTCGCCATTGAGATACTTAACAGCAATAGCAATAATAGGTTCATTTGCTTCGTATGGGTCTGGGAAACCATTTTCAGAACCAACTTCAATATCGATTACTGCAATTGATATCTTATCTTGGTCCCATTCAACCATACCTTTGTGTTGGTCGGCAATAAACGCATACTCATATTTTGTATTACCATATATTTTAGGACCATTTGACACACCATCGAATTGTTTGATATAATCTCTAGCGTCTTTCATGGTACCAAATACTTTTTGGTCGAGGTAATCACCTTCAAGTGTTGTGAAGTTTGTTATACGTTTGGATGGAACAAAAAGAGATGGAGAATATTCAATTCTCTGTTTTACTCTTTTGCCATCCATAACACCTCGATAGAGAATGTTATTGCCAAAACTTTGAACATTAGTGTAAAAGTTACTCATTATCCTGTGATGATTTTCTTTTGTGGTGGAACAACTAAACCTGCCCCAAATATTTGTTTATAGTTTGTGATAAAGTCTTCTGCTGGAACATAGTTATATACTACGTTTCTTTTACTTAAAATGACTGTGGCATCTTTCTTTTGTTCTGCATGGAGTGGAAAAGGCGAAAAACCTACGTTTGGTTTACCATCTTGTCCTCGAACAATTGAAATACCTACTGGATTTAAAACAACGAATTCTGTTTCAGACTGACTTTCTACTTCGCCTAAAACGTCTTCACCTGTGATTAATTTGAATGCAATTACTTCCATTTGACTCTCCTAGTTATATAAATACTTATCAAGGATTATACAATAATCATTCATGAATGTCAAGTTAATATGGATATATTTAAGTTAATTGCCGATTTGGGTTTTCCAATAGCCGCTGCTTGTGCTGGTGGTTATTTCATCTTTTTAACTGTAAAGTTTATCCTCGCAGGAGTTCTCTCAAGAGTCAAGGGCTTAAATGGTATAATTATAGCTTTGGACAATAGAGTTAAAACCATGAATCATGATATTATTAGAATTGATACTTTAATGTCTAACGCTTTAAAAGTTCGTCCTGATTTGGATCGTATTGCTAGAGCAGATGGCAAAAACGACGCTAGAAAGGATTAAAATGATTAAAGTAATGCCTTTTCCAAAACAAGCTCATTTATTTGCTGTATTAAGCAATTTAGCATATTCGGATCCATTCGATTCAAAACCCAAATTTGATGAGTTAGGTTTTAGAAGTGAGTTCTTTGATTGCAATGGAAGTCAAGCTTATTTATTGACTAATGATGAAGATGCAATCGTTGTTTGCCGAGGCACACAACCAACTGATTGGAGAGATTTAGCGGCAGATTTAGAAGCTAATCCTGTTCCAAGTTCAACAGGCAAAGGTTTAGTTCATTATGGTTTTAAACATAGTGTAGATAATATTTGGCCAACATTAGAACCAATGTTAAAAGAATTAGGTAAGAAAAGAACCATCTGGTGTACCGGTCATAGTTTAGGTGCAGCGATGGCAACTATTGTAGCTTATAAACTACAAAGAGATGAAAATTTACCAAGTGCTCAAGCATTATTTACTTATGGAAGTCCAAGAGTTGGAACACATGAGTATATTGAAGGCATTACAAACACAGGTGTATTACATTTTAGATTTGTAAACAATACAGATATGGTTCCTCGTGTTCCTGTTTGGCCTTATAAACATTTTGGTGGAATGTATTACATGAACCATTGGGGCAATTTGAGAAGTTTTAGTGGATGGCAATTGACTAAAGATGTATGGCGTGGCTTTATCAGAGGTGTTAAAAATAAAAAATTCAGTTTACTTGATAACCATGCTATAGGTCATTATGTTTTAAATCTATATGATTGGTCTCAAGGTGTTGAGCATCCACAGGATAAAATTTAATGGAAGAATTAGCAGATTTAATTAGTAAATATGGATTTCCTATTATCGCTGCTTGCGGTATGGGTTATCTTATTTTTTATGTTTGGAAGTGGGCAACAGAAGAAACAGAACCAGTATTAAATGAAACTGAAAAGATAGTGATTGCTTTGATTGACCGTATTAGAATGCTAGATAATGATTTGATTAGATTAAATCAAAAACTTAATGTAGTATTAATGATGCGAGAAATTAAAGATGAAGAAAACAATAAGAATTCTCATACTGACGATACTGTCAAGTAGCGCATATGCAGAACAGACGTTTCAATTTAAATCTCCTTCTTTTTCAGGTATAGGATACTCTTCTCACGTTCAAACAATAGAGAATACTGAATACACTCGTAAACAAGCAATTTATGCGGCCAAAAAACAAGCTGCAATTGATGCTGCTACAGCTGCAGGTAATACTATATTAGCCAAGTTCTTGACTAACTTTGAGAGCAGAGTCTATGCTCAACTATCTACACAATTAATTAATAATCTGTTTGGTGAAAATCCACAAAATAGTGGAACTGTTACCATTGAAGGCAATACTATTACATACACTAAAACAGCTGACATGATTAACATGACTGTTAAGGATCAAAATGGTAATGTAACACAAGTTAGTATTCCTATTGGAACTTTAAGTTTCTAATATGAAAAAAATATTAATAGCACTTATGTGTATAACAATAATTGGCTGCACACCGCCAATGAATGTTATTAAAAAAGAACCAGAAATTATGCCAATGAAATGGGCTAGAGCTCCATTACCTGAACCTGCTAAAGGTAAAGTAGTTGTAGCTGTTTATAGTTTTGCTGATAAAACTGGTCAAAGAAAAGATTCTGCTACAATTGCTAAATTATCATCAGCTGTAACACAAGGCGGTGAAACAGTATTATTAAAATCATTAGAAGATGCTGGTGATGGAAAATGGTTTAGAATAGTAGAACGAGTTGGTATAGACAACTTATTAAAAGAAAGACAACTAATTCGTTCAGCAAGAGATGAAGCAAGAGATCCTTCTGGAATCAGACCTATGTTGTATGCAGGTATGATTATTGAAGGCGGAATTATAAGTTATGATACAAATATAAGAACAGGTGGTATTGGTGTTCGTTGGTTAGGAATTGGACCAGACACACAATATCAAGAAGATGTGGTGACTGTAAGTATTAGAGCAATTAGCACACAAACAGGTGAAGTGCTATTAACAGTAAACGCTCAAAAAACCATATTGAGTTATACAGCAGGTGTAGCTATATTTAAGTTTTTTGATAATGGAACACAAAATTTTGAACAAGAGATAGGAATATCTCAAACAGAGGCTTCTATACACGCCATAAAAGCAGCTACAGACCTGGCGGTAGAGCAATTGATTATTCAAGGTGAAAAAAAAGGTATGTGGCAATTTAAGGAGAAAAAGAATGAAAAGTAAGCTTATCACTTTTGTGATGGGTTTGTTATTAGCATTTAGTGCTTTGGCAGTCGATAGTGGAGGTAATAGTGTTTATATTGACCAAACTAACGCTGATAATTCTACAGTCACCATAACACAAACAGGTTCTAACAACACGGTAGGAGATCCTACTAATGTTGGTAGTCCATCATTTGTGATTGATGGTAACAGTATTAATTTAGGTATCACACAAAACGGTATGAACAACTCTATCACAGGTAATTTTGTTGGTGGTGGTTCTACAGGAGTAATATCTCAAGATGGTAATAGTAACGGTATCGTATTGAATTACGGAAACTTTGGTACTGATAACGGTAATTTAAATTTATCGTTTTCAGGTAGTAACAATAATTCTGTATTGAATATAGGAACAATGAGAGATTCGAGTAATTATAACTATAGCATCACTACTGTAGGAAATAGTAATTCGATAACAAGTACCATAAACAGTAAAAATGTTACAGATACTATAGCAATTGCAGGTAACAATAACAGTATCACCACAAGCCAAACAGGTGCAAATGGTACTGGTGCTGGTGCAGGCCATAGTATTAGTATTAACAACATTGGTAATTCAAATAATATAAGTGTGACTCAAGATGGTACGACCAACCCAAATAGTGCAATCGTTAACCTTACTGGTAGCGGTGCTTCTGTGTCTGTCATCCAACACTAGTTGGGCGGTAATTGGTTCTATAACTGAACAAAAAGGTCCAGCCTCTATTACTAGAAATAAAGATGTAATAGAGGCTAAACCTAAATCAAATATAGATAGTAATGATATTGTTCAAACAGGCAATGGAATAGTAGGCATTACATTTGAAGATAACACACAAGTTCGTGTTACCGAACATTCAAAACTTCTTATAGACGATTTTGTCTATGACCCCAATAAAAAAGGTGCAGGTAAATTAGCTCTCAATGTAACAATGGGAACTGTTCGTTATGCATCTGGTAATATTGCCCATGAAAATAATAAAAATGTGGCTATTAATACACCAACGGCAACTGTTGCTGTTCGTGGTACAGCATTCACAATGACAGTAGATGAAATAGGTCAATCTCTCATTATTTTATTACCTAATCCAGATGGTTCAGTTGGTTCAATTGAAGTTAGCACAGCTATGGGAAAAGTTGTTTTAAACCAAGCATTTCAAGCTACAGTAACAAAATCATCAGAAATTAAACCTCTTAAACCTGTTCTATTAGCTTTATCAGAATCAGCTATTGATAATATGCTTATCGTTAAACCTCCAAAAGAAGTTGTTGAAAGAATACAAGCTGAAATAGCCAATAAATCTGGTTCTGCTTTAGAGTTTACAGGATTGGAACAAAATGCATTAGATTCAAAAGTATTTAAAGACCCATATGCGGGTTTCAATGAACTAGATGTTAATCCTCTTGATACAAACTATTTAACAAATGCTCTTGATAATACATTGTTAGCTACTTTTGTTGTAGGATATAATGCTCTAAATCAAGTTTATATTTTTGACAAACAAACATATTGGATGATACAAAGAACAGTTAAAGATAGTGCTACAGTATTAATAGATAAAGATAAAGGATACAATATAAATATTATACAAAATGGCGTAACGGTAAATTTAAAAAATCAAGACCAAACGACCAATAGTATAACCATCAATCAAAAAGGAAACTAACATGGCTTTAGAAGATATGGTCATTAAGACATTAACAAAGGAAGAGACTAAGAACATTGGACCTTCAAGATCAGAAAAAGAGGTTAAGATTAAATCACATGCGGGTTTAATCATTAATATATTTGCTGCTTTATTGGCATTTAACGTATGGTTCGGAGGTTCATTAGGTTCACTCATCATGAACAACACGATCAAAGCAAACGACTTATGGAACTTCTACCAAGCTAAATCAGTAAAGCAAACACAGTATGAGATCTCAGCTCAGACTGCTACAAACCCAGATCTAGCTAAGAAATTTGCAGTAAAAGCTAAAAGCTATGATGAAGGACCAGAAGGAAAACCTGCATTATATGATACAGCTAAGAAGTTAGAAGCTGACCGTGACTATGCTAAGAAGAGATCTCCATGGATCGGTTATGCAGGTACAGCTTATCAGCTATCTATCGTGTTGTTATCAGCGTCTATCCTTGCTGTATCAATGCCATTATTCTACTCATCATTCCTATTATGTTTGGTTGGTGTAGTATTGATGTCACAAGGTTTATGGCTCTGGTTACCACTATAAATGAAGTTAACTAACTTAAAGTCTAAACATCGCAAGACTTGGTTTATCGATCTTGATGGGACTATATTAAGGTATAACCTATTAAAGTCTGCGGTATGTAAAGATAAGTTATTGCCTGGTGTTAAAGAGTTTTGGGATACTATACCTGAAAAGGACCATATAATCTTAATTACTGCTAGACCAAAGTATCTTAAGAAGCATACTATAAAGTTCTTAGAGAAACATGATATTAGGTTTGACGACATCATCTTTAACTTACCAAACGGTGAGCGTATACTTATCAATGATGATAGGCCAGATGGAACACAGATGTCTTATGTATGGCGTGTAAAACGCAACGAAGGCTTCGAATAATTTTACATTAATTAAATAATAAGTTATAATGTGTCATGACTGTAATTATATTATCAAAGCAGGAAAGAAACGAGTACGAGACTAATAAGCTCGTAGAAAGCTTTACATCAAAAGGTATAACTGCTCGTGTCTGCCATCCTGATAACTTTGACATCATCGTAGATAAAGACCTACGTGAAGGTATCAAGTACGACGGTGAGACGATAGAGTTACCAAAGTTATTATTGGTTAGGTTGGGTGCAGGCATACTACCTTTCCAGCTAGCAGTGATAAGACACTTTGAACAAGCAGGCGTGATGTGTGTTAACTCAAGCTCTGCTGTCGAGATAGTAAAAGATAAGCTAAGGACATCACAGATATTAAGTAAGAACGGGTTACCTATACCAAACACGATGTTAGTAAGGTTGCCTATAGACGATGACTTAGTGACTGATAACATAGGCTTTCCGTGTGTCGTTAAGCTGGTATCAGGTTCTTATGGGGAAGGTGTACACCTCTGTGAGACCATAAGAGAGTACAAAAAGATGATGGAGTTCATCGATATCTTAAACGCTAAGAAGACGATGATAGTACAGGAATATCTTGGTGACCGTCCAGGTGAGGACTTAAGGGTTCTTGTCATAGGTGGTAAAGTAGTAGGAGCTATGAGACGTACAGCACCAGAGGGTGACTTCAGAGCTAACATCACTAATGGTGGCACTGGTCATAACTACGAGATAACAGACGAGATTGAATATATAGCTAGAGAGACTGCAAAAGTACTTAAGCTAGATATTGCAGGTGTGGATTTACTATTCGACAAAAGAGGCTTTAGAGTATGCGAAGCTAACTCAAACCCAGGATTTAAAGGGTTTGAACAGTATTGTGAGACTGACGTCGCTGACTTGATAACAGAGTATATTAAGTTTAAAATACAAGGAGCATAGCATGAAAGTTAAAGAACTAATAATGAAGATGTATAAGGCATGCGTTAAGCATAAGCCTAAAAAAGAAGAGAAGCTTTGGAAGAAAGCAATCAAGAAGAGTTTAAAACATAACAAGACACACGCTATCAAATGAAAAGATTATTATCACCCTGGTTTGCACTGTTAACGTTAGCTCTGCTAGTAGGTATTAGAGCATCTGACCCATCTTTTGTGCAGTCAGTTCGACTAAGGTACTTTGATACACTAATTACTAGTAAACCACAGACCGTTTCCAAGCAAGTCCACGTGGTTAACATCGATGATAAGTCGATTGAAAGACTTGGTCAATTCCCATTTCCAAGGAGTCAATATGCAAATATTATCGAGGATCTTTATCACCGTCATGCTGGTCTTGTTGTTTTTAATATCTTTATGCCTGACTCTGATCGCTTTGGACGCGATGCCAACTTGGTTGATAGTCTTGCTGGACACCCTGTCGTCTTACCTCAGGTAGCATCGACAGATAAACAAGTTAGACAAGCATTTAGACCGGGAGTCTCTGAGATTGGATCACCAGCTCATGACTTCACTATTGATTACCCTGGGATCCAACCTAACATTGAACTATTTAATAACAAAGCTGCTGGAATAGGAGTTGTAAATGTCTTACCTGAAATTGATGGTGTTGTTCGTCGTATCCCTATGGTCGTATCAAGCGGAGGCTTGCTCTACCCAAGTATTACTCTCGAAACTTTGCGTGTCGCAGTCGGAGACCCAAGTTTCCAAGTCAAATCTTCCGTTTCAGGAATCGAAGCTGTTCGAATCCCAAGCTTCTCCAAAATTACAACCGACCCAATCGGTCGTATCTGGGTCGACTGGAGCTCGACTCCAATTGAACACAGTCTTATGGACCTCCCAGAATCATTTAACGGAGGTATCGTCATTGTTGGGCTTACCGCAAAGGGACTTAACAACCCAGTTGCAACAGCTCGAGGTGGACTCTTTCCTCATTACCTTCAAGCGTCAGTTCTAGACACGCTCACATCAGGTACTAGCATATCACGACCTGGCTGGGCAGATGGCGCTGAAGTATTAGCAGTCATATTATTATCAATCTTTATCATTATCCTATCAAGGTGGAAATATGCTATTATCCCTATTTTGCTTCTTCTTGGCTTTTTGTATTACGCTTCTAGTTATGTTTTCTCTCATTACGGCGTTCTTTTGGATGGGATTTTTCCTATCGTTGCTTTGGCTATCGTATATGCTCATACATATACTGTTAAGTTTGTAAGCGAGTTAAACCAAAAACTACAGATCAAGAAACAGTTTGGTACATACCTATCACCAGCAATGGTTGATAAACTACAAAAGAACCCAGAACTATTAAAGCTTGGTGGTGAAACAAGAGAATTAAGTATCATGTTTACAGACGTAAGAGGCTTCACAACCATATCAGAACACTATGGTAAGGATGTACAAGGCTTAACTAAGATCATGAATCGTTACATGACAGCTATGACTGCTAAGATCATAGAGAACAACGGAACACTTGATAAGTATATTGGTGATGCACAGATGGCTTTTTGGAATGCTCCACTTGATGATAAAGATCATGCTCTCAACGCAGTTAAGACTGCACTATCAATGTTAGGAGACTTAGATGCGTTCAATCAAGAGATTGCTAAAGAAGGCGTACCGGCTTTCGGGATGGGACTTGGTATTAACACTGCTGATGTCGTTGTGGGTAATATGGGTTCTAGCCAGCGTTTTGACTATACTTGTCTCGGTGACGGAGTCAATTTGGCGTCAAGGCTTGAAGGACAATCTAAGCCGTACGGTGTTAAGCTTGTTTTAGGTGCACGCACAGCAGAACTAGTTAAAGACCATTACAACGTTATTGAACTAGATAACATCGCAGTGAAAGGTAAGACTGAAGGCATTAAGATCTACACGATCGGTGAGACAGTTAAACACGCGCATAATGAATACATAAAAGAATACTATCGTGGAAACTGGGATAAAGCTATCAAATGGGCCAAAGGTTTGGTCGAAGATGACAGCGTAACCATCAAGCAGTACTACATGAACATGATTGAACGTATGGAAGAGGGCCTCCCGGCTGAATGGGATGGCACTTTTAGGGCACAATCTAAGTAGCATATATCCTCCAGCCCGCGCTGTCCCAGGCGCTCCAGGGCACACCCAAACTAAAGTCCAATATAATCAATAACTTGCATAATACGTAAGTTATTGATCTGTATACCTTATTTATTTTAAGGGGGCCTATGTACATTAATTAGACTTTCCGGTATAATGGTTATATTAAATCAACAAACGGAGAGATATATGAAACCAGCAATGACAATAGGATCAGATTTAGAATGGGAAAAACAAGCTTACGGTATGACTAAAGCTCAGTTAGACCAAATGGTAAAAATGCAAGCTTTTCCAGGTCAGGAAATGATGTTCGCAGCAGGCATGTTAAGTGATGCACAAGAAGTTATCGGTGCTGACTTCAACGGTGCTAACGAAGGTTGGGTATCACCTCAACAAGCTAACGAAGCTCGTCAATTCATCAACCGTGCTAAGCACATCATGTTTAGCTTAATGAAGGATGAAAGGGAGGCTGCATAATGATTTTTAAAATCAATGGACATTATTATAAATGCCTTGTTAACCCACAATATGCCTTTTCAGGTACTACTTTAGAAGGTTGGATGTTAACCGCTCAAGATAATGATAATGGTATAGTTGAAAGTTTACTCAAAGCAAAATTTATCAAGGAGATTAGATAATGGGTTTAGATATGTATGCGTATAGCCGCGCTAAAGAATCTGCAGCTGAAGCACCATCAACGGAGCTTCAATACTGGAGAAAACACAACGCTCTTCATGGTCTTATGGAAGAGTTATGGCATGATAAGGGAGCTAAGGTTCCACAATGGTTGATCGACGAGTATCCTGACGAGTACAGCGAAGACTCAAAGATCGACTTCAACGGAGTTGAGCTTCAACTTACAGAGGCAGACCTTGATTATATCGAGGCCCGCGTTAAGACTAACCAGTTACCTATGACCGAAGGTTTCTTCTTTGGTTATGACTCAAGGTTCGATGCTGATGATAAAGCATCAGACTTAGAGTTCATCAAGAAAGCTCGCGAAGCAATTGCGAGAGGCGAAGAAGTATTTTATAATTCAAGTTGGTAAGGAGAAAGCTATGACAGAACAAGAATTTCAACAAGCAGTTCAAGAATTTTTAGATAATGGTGGTAAGGTTCAACAGTTGCCATATCATGGTCCACGAGGCAGTGAAGTACCTGTAAATAGGACTGGCAGCATTTGGTCTAAGGGTTACAGTAAAGCAGCGGTGACTGGCTTTGCAACAGTTGACAGTGTTAAGGCTTAAAAATATATGTACAATAAACCAAAAAAAGGGTATAATGATATCATGTTAAATGTCAAAGACAAAAAAGACGGTTACATTACACCAGTGCCAGATCCTATTGAAGAGGATGATAACGAAGACCTAAACTATCTAGGTGGTATCGACCCTCACTTCTGGGGACCTGGCTATGACGAATAAGACTCTCAGCCAATCAATAAAATATATGCGGACACTGGCTGTGCTTTAATGGGTATGCATGCTCAGCGGGCCACTGCTTCCGATGGGTCAGCTACGAGTGCACTTCGTAGTTTCGAGAGTCTTACTAAATATAAAAACACATTAGAGATAAGCAGGAACTTGTGGCCACGAGGTCGCCTCGTCTAGTGTGTTTTTATTTTTAACTTGAAAGGTATATTATGCAATTATTAGACGAAGACAAAAAGAAAATCAAAGGTGCTCTTAACGAGATCTCTGATTCTATGACACGCGTTGAGGCTGAGAAGGACTTTGTAAAAGAAGTACTTAAGAACCTTTATGACGAATTTAAGATCCCTAAGAAAACGCTTGCTAAGCTTGCTAATACGTATCATAAGCAAAACTTTAATGAAGAGGTAGCTTTGAACGATGAGTTTGAGACGATCTATCAAACAGTTACAAACCAAGAAGCTGAATAATTGTACATTAATAATTAATTATGGTATACTGCCAATATGAAAACTAAAAAACCAACCAAAGAATGGCAAGAAAAGGCTATCGCTAAAGGCATAGGTGCTGGCGCTCCTGTGGTAACACAAGACGACTATCGTACGTCTTTGATGAAAGCTTTAGGATACTATAACCTTAATATGGATAACAGTGAACGTGCTAAGGCCGTACATAATTATCTTAAGAAGACTAATAAGAAATATTATGATGTCTTATCAAAGGCGCCAGATTATGAGTTCCTATCATTAGGATCTCTTATTACTATACTCAATAAAGGTGAGCATCTATCTGATAAGGATCAAAAGGGTATACAAGATAAGCTTGACTCATTATACGAGTGCTATTCTTATAATCAACCTATAGTAGACGATCGTCCTAAGGCACCAGTCATCTCTATAGATCAACGTGTGACTGATGCAGCTCGTGCTGCCTCTGAGGACATCGACTATGCTATTGATAAGTTTATCCATTCTAAAACGTGGGACTTCAATACTAAAGCACACTTGTTATCTAACAACGTGTCAGGCATGGTCGCTAAACGTATCGGTGACTACTATAAGCTTAACGTTGATGAGATAGATGAAGCATTGACTGGTACAGATGAACAACTTACAGAAGGCTATTCATTCCTTACTAAGACAGAACTTAAAAAGTTTAGAGCTGCGATCCAATCTATTGTAGATGACTGTGCTCAACATCAAGTTACTGTTAAGAAGCCAAGGGTAGTTAAGGTTAAGCCTCCTGCAGTATTAGTTAAGAAACTTAAGTATATGTTTAAGCACGATCTATTGAATCTTAAGTCATGTAATCCTACAGACATCGTTGGTGCTAAGGAGTTATGGGCATATAATATCAAGTATAGAAAACTTGTGGCTTATATAGCTGATGACTCAGACTTATTATCAGTTAAGGGTACAACTATAATTAATTACAGTGTAGCTAAGTCATGGTCATGGACACTTAGGAATCCTGAGAAGTTCTTCAAAGACTTATCTATAAGTAAAAAGAATTTGAATACAGCAGCAAAGGCTTTAACGACCAAGCCAACAGTTCCAAATGGTCGGATCAACGAAGAAACTATTTTATTGGGAGCGTTCTAATGCCAATCGTATTATTTGAAAATGCATTCGATGGCAATGCAACAAAACAAATCGCTATCAACTCAGATCAAGTCACCTCAGTATATGAGAGTGATGTGGATATCCCTGAGATCGTATCAAACAAGAAGAAGAACTCACCTAAGAAGATGCGTTGGATATCCAGTAGGCAGTATATCTTCAAAATTTAGAGATTATGGAAATATAAAAATACGTGAAAAAAGAGCCAACACTATAGAATGGACTCTTATTAAGGAGAAAACAAAATTATAATCTTAGACTACAGTCAAATCGCATTAAGTAACATCTTACCCTTTCAGAAGGATATAAAGAATCAAACTCCTGAAGAGATCAAGAACCTAATCAGACATACGACACTATCTACTATCCAGTCTTATAAGAAGAAGTACAAAGACTATGGGGAGGTGGTCATCGCATGTGATGGTCGTAACTATTGGCGTAAGTCTATATTCCCTCATTATAAAGCACACCGTAAGGCAAACAGAGATAAGTCCGACCTTGATTGGGGTTTCATATTTGATACGCTTGCAGAGCTACGTACAGACTTATTAAACTATTTTCCATATAAATTATTATTGATTGACACTGCGGAGGCAGATGATATCATTGCAGTACTAACAGAGTATACACAAGAAAACTTATTAGTGGAGCAAGGACTATTCTCTGAACCACAAAAGGTGTTAATAGTATCATCTGATAAGGATTTCATACAGCTACAACGTAACAAGAACGTCCGTCAGTGGTCACCTATGCAACGTAAGTTCGTAGAAGGATCTCAGAAGGACATACAAGAATATACGATAACACACATAGTTAAGGGTGACTCAGGTGATGGTATACCAAACATCCTAAGTAACGACGATGTGTTCGTATCGGGTGATCGACAAAAACCATTCTCAGCAAAGCGTTTACCTGAATTCTTTGAGAAGGGTATCGATGCTTGTAAGAATGACGAAGAGAGACGTAACTATCAACGTAACCAGACTCTCGTTAATTTTGACTATATCCCCGAGGATCTAGCTAAAAGTATTATAGATATATATGAGAAGACTGTCCCACTAGGTGACAAGAATTCTGTGATGAATTACCTTATAAAAAACAAATGTCGATTATTACTCGACTCAATTGAGGACTTTTAAAATGGCAATTAGATTTTTACCCGAAATATTAGATGAGATCAATGCAGATCCCAAGCTATTAGGAACAAAATATAAAGGTAACTCAGCACTCAAGATCATATTTGAGTATGCTTTCCTACCTGAGAAGAAGTTCCTACTTCCTGAGGATGAACCTCCGTATAGACCAGATGCTGCACCCATTGGAATGAGTCCAGCTATCCTTACACAGGAACTTAGACGTTTCTATGTGTTCCTTAGGAAAGACTTAAAACCTATCAAGCGTGAAGCGTTATTCATATCTCTGTTGGAGTCAGTACATCCATCTGAGGCTAAGCTTATCATAGCTATCAAGGATCAAAAGCTTCCTAAGCTATACAAAAAGATCACTCGTAAGGCTGTAGAGGCAGCAGGATTCATCGCACCTGAAGCTCCTGGAGCATAGTTTTACATAAATAGATAGTAAGCTATAGGTCTGGATACTCGTGAGTCCAGGTGAGTTTTAAATTGTCTTTATAATCAACAACTTATGTTAGCATGTACATTAATTAGGAGTTGTGGTATACTATATAGTATGATAAGACAAATATTACTTCATAAAACAGATAAGATTTCGGTCTACTGTACACCTGCTGTACGGAAGCTTTCTGCGCGCAGGCTTACTACGTTTGTTAAGCAATGCCTTGCAGCTGAAAAGACCCTGATCAAAGACATATCCAAAAAATATCCTAAAAAATCTAAAGACATAAAGTACACTTTCCTGTTTAAAAACTTTAAGTCTGAAGAGTTACTTGGTACTACAGATCAAGAATATGATGATGATATCATTATCGAGTTAAACGCAAAGAATACTACTAACTTATGCAAGACTATAGCACATGAGTTAGTTCATGCCAGGCAATTTATATCTGGTCAACTAAAGTATGACGTTAGGATTAAATACTTAACTTATGAGGACGATAAGCATAGATACATATACCGCCGTCAGCCATGGGAAATTGAAGCTTATAAACTTGAACAAAAAGGTGCATTGAAGATTAAGAAGTGGTTAATAAATCACCCGCGCTTCTTACCAAAAATTGAAGATGAATATATTTTACCTATCTCGTAACCCTACCAAAGCCGCAGAATACCATGTAGATAAACACTGTGTCAAGATGATACTTGAATCTTGTCAACTATTGTCTACGGCGCATCGTATACTCGACGGCGACCAAACTATGGGTAAGACAGCAACTGGTCGTAACGTAAAACGTTGGATATTATCTGATGATCGCAACGAAGTATTGTATAGTGCAACACATGTTAACCATCCATCAGCTGTATGGTGCAGACAAAATAGAGACAACTATTATTGGTTATGGTGTTTACTTAAAGCATTATGTACCGAGTATACATATCGATACGGTAAGGTTCATAAGTGTCAAGAGATTGGTTTGGTAGATAAATTAAAATGGTTTCCTAATAATCTACCACACGGAGAATTTACGGATCCTACTCCAGCCATGCCTGATCAATATAAAGTACCGGGTGATGGAGTACAGTCATATCGTAACTACTACAATGGTGAGAAGCAAAGGATGTTCTCTTGGAAGAAAAGGTCAGTCCCGGAGTTTATAAATAAAACTACAGGAGAAAACTATGCCATTGTATGATTTTCGTAATAAAGATACCGGTGAGGTGTTTGAAAAGATGATGAGTATCGCCGCAAAAGAGGAATACTTAAAAGAAAACCCTAACATCGAGTCAATGTTAGGTATGAATGCTCTTATAGATCCGGTTAGATTAGGTCTACATAGACCAGATCAAGGATTCAAAGAAGTGTTACAACGTATCGATGAAAAGACAGCAGGTAGCCGTCTTAAAGAAACAAGCAGTTATTTTTAAAATATGGGTCTGTCGACCCCATAGCAATATAAGATCGACAAGTTAATAAAGGAGAAACACATGTTAACATTAGCATTAGCATTTTTAGCAGGCGCATACGTAGAAAGCAAGTTTGCAACTTTAATCGAATTAGTAATTGCAAAAGTTGTTGGTCTTGTACACACAGTTATCGGTGCAGTAGTTGGTGCATGGAATGCTTTAAAAGGCATCTTTACACACAAAGCAGCTCCAGCTCCAGCAGTTGACGCAGCACCAGTTGCAGCTCCAGCAGCTCAACCTACTGATACACCTACAGCTCAATAATGAGTTTTAATTTCGATTTCACTGAAGAGAAGTTAGGTCAGATCATCACACGTAACCATAACGTGCATGATTGGTTTAACGCTATGGTTACACAGTTGCCTCAATTTGAAGTAACTACTGCACAAAGGGTAACAGCATTCATTGCTCAATGTGCACATGAGTCATTAGATTTTACAAAGTTGACTGAGAACCTAAACTACTCTTCAGACGCACTGGTTAAACTCTTCCCTACACACTTTCATGGCGATGCAGCAAACTACCATCGTCAACCTGAAAAGATCGCTAACCGTATCTATGAAAATAGGATGGGTAATGGTCCTGAATCATCAGGTGAAGGTTGGAAGTATAGAGGTAGAGGACCAATCCAATTAACTGGTAAGGCAAACTATAAACAGTTTGCTACTGACTTCTTCGAAGATCCAGAAACAGTGATGGATGATCCAGACCTCGTGACAGATGATATACCTACTTCATTATACTCAGCACTATGGTTTTGGAATAAGAACAACCTAAACAGGTTTGCTGATGCAGGTGATATCAAAGGTATGACGAAGGTTATTAATGGTGGATATCTTGGTCTCGAAGAGAGACAAGCCCACTATGATAAGGCTTTGGCTATACTCACAGCTTAATTGTACTTTTATTAACTTTTATTATATAATAGGACTATCATGTTAAAAAATTATGCAAAAGAATTAACAGCAATCGCAGTTACATTTGGTTTAATTAGTTACACTGTTTATGTTTGTGCAGCAGAGCCAGTTAAGGCAAAACCTGCTGTGGTTAAGAAGGCAGAACCGGCAAAGAAACAAGCAGCAAAGCCTGAAGTTAAAAAAGAACATAAAAAGAAACCGACTCTTAAGGCAAAGTTCGCAGATAAAAAATAATTGAAGAACTTTATATATCATGAGTTTCCGGTGTTACAAAGGATTGATTCTCCAGAGGGGCGAGTATATCAAACCCCATCTGGAGATAAATATCCAAGCGTAACACAAGTAACAGGCCTCTTGAATAGACAATTCATCGCTGAATGGCGTAAGCGAGTAGGTGAAGAAGAGGCAAATAGAGTATCAGCAAAGGCTTCTAGCCGAGGTACTCGTATCCATACACTATGTGAGGATTTCCTGTTAGGGAAGCCACTTCAACCCGACATGTTCGACGTTGAATTATGGAATAGTTTAAAACCAGTGGTGGATAAGATAGACAATATACATGCTCTAGAGAGCAAGTTATATTCCGATAAACTACAATTGGCAGGAACCGTTGACTGTATCGGAGAGTTTGATGGGTTATTAAGTATAATAGACTTTAAGACATCCAAAAACCCCAAAGATATTAACAATATAGATCATTACTTTTTACAGGCAACTGCTTATTCAGTTATGTTCGAAGAACTTACAGGAATTAAAGTTCCAGACTTAACGATAATCATAGGAGTAGACGATGCAAAACCACAAATCTTCCAACAGAAGCGTAAGGGCTTCATTAATCAATTAGTTGATATCCGTCAACAATACAAAAAATTAAATTTACTTTAATTCATAACTAAAGTATAATACTACTAAGCGCATAAAAAGCTAAGTACTATCAAAAGGAGAATATCCCCATGAGAAAGACTTTCGCCGCAATATTGGCTCTGTGTTATCTGTGTTGCTTTAACATAGCACAAACACAAACATTATTTACAAAGTACGAACAACCTAAACGACTAACAAAGGTTGAAAAACAACAAGTCGAGTGTCTAGCACAAAACGTATACTACGAAGCTGGATATGAACCAACAAAAGGACAGATAGCTGTCGCGATGGTTACCCTTAACAGGGTGCACTCAGGAAAGTACCCAACATCTATATGTGGTACAATGACACAGAAGATAGAAGAGACGTGTCAGTTTTCTTGGTGGTGTGATGACTATAAGAGGATCAAAGCAATATCTTATAGGTATACACGACATGAGAAAGAAGTATTTGAGCATGCAAGAAGCGTAGCTTTATATGCATACATGAACTATAAGAACATGGAAGACGTTACAAAAGGTGCCATGTTCTTTCATACAAAGGAAGTACATCCTCAATGGCAAAATGTACATATAACAACAGTAATCGGGAATCATATATTTTATAGAAAGAGTTAATCATGAACAAACTTGCAGGTGAAAACGTCCCTAGTATATTTAGTGGATTACTTAATAATGTACATATCAATACGATTGAATCTGTATATAGAACACATGAAGTATTCCTAGATCAAGAGATAGAGGAACCTGGAAAGTATAGAGAGCTTATCTCTTTACTTGTAAATGCATCAGAGAACGACAAGATCCACCTATACATAAACTCAAATGGTGGTAACCTTGATTCTGCTGGAGCAATCATATCAGGCATCCTTTCATCTCAGGCAGAAGTGACTGCATTCCTTATGGGTGCATGTCACTCTGCTGCCTCTCTTATCGCCATGTATTGCCATGCTGTCCATGTCTATGATACAGCATACATCATGATCCACACAGCATCATTCGGATCGGCCGGTAACACTCCTACAGTTAAAGCACACACAGACTTCACTATCGCCCAATGTGAGAAGCTGTTAAAGGATGCATATAAAGGTTTCTTATCAGCTGATGAGATCCAGAAGGTCCTAAACGGCATCGAGTTATGGTTCAATTCAGAAGACATCAAGCCAAGACTTAAGAAGAGGTTCGAGGCTGTGGACCAACAATCTAAAAAGTTAGCAGAAAAACAAAATGAGATCGTTGACCAACCAAAACCAGCTAAAAAGATAAAACTTAAAGTTGAAGACGGTTCAATAGATTAGCATGTACATTAATTCTTTATCATGGTATAATGTTATTTTAAATCAGGAATAGGACATGAACGTGGCTCAACATATAAATCATAGTTACCAAACAGGTAACAAAGCAGAACTAATCAGGGTAAAAGGTGAACTTAATAAGAATCTTAATGAACTAAACGTTTTCTTCGAGGAGTACCTTGAATTATTCGATGATCAGATGAATGCTACTACAGATAAGACATCGCCAGTCTGGAAAGCATATAACGATAAGTATAAGGCTTTTGAGAACATCAAGCACAATATCAAGATGACAGATTATTATCTAGGTATGCTGTAATGGAAGGCCGTATATTTAAGACCACAAATGAGTTTGCTTTGTTTATTGAAGAGCTAGTGGTAGATAAACGAATCTCTCATATGGATGCAGTCTTACTATACTGTGAAAAGAACTTCATTGATCCTGAAGATATCAGTAAGTTAATCAATAAGAACCTCAAACAAAAGATTGAATTGAACATGATAGAGAATAACTACCTCCCCAAAAAAGGTACTCTTGATATATAAATTTATTGCATTCGTGATGTGTGGATGTATAAATAAAGCTGAGCAGAAGTCATGCTCTATACACATTAATACAACGTTAAAAGGAAAATACGATGGACATTAACACACTCCGCGCTTCGCGCAATCAAGACTTCGGTGCTATAGCATCAGCATTCGAAAAGACAGTAAACCCCTCCTCAGATACTAAGTCTTACACAGACGATCGCTTTTGGAAATTAGAAAGAGATAAAGCAGGTAATGCAGCTGCAGTTATCCGTTTCTTACCAAGAGTGGAAGGTGATGAGTTACCATGGGTAAAGATCTTCTCACATGGATTCCAAGGACCAACAGGTAAATGGTACATTGAGAACTCACTCACGACACTAGGTCAGAACGATCCAGTTGGTGAACTTAACACCAAGCTATGGAACTCTGGTTCAGATGCAAACAAAGAGATCGCACGTACACAAAAACGTAGATTAAACTTCATCTCAAACATCTTAGTTGTATCAGACCCTGTACACCCAGAAAACAATGGCAAAGTCATGCTATTCAAGTATGGTAAAAAGATATTTGATATGATCATGAACAAAGCAAGACCAACGTTTGAAGATGAAAAACCAGTCAACGTGTTTGACTTATGGGAAGGTGCAAACTTCAAGATCCGTATGCGTACTGTTGAAGGTTATCCTAACTATGACCAATCAGTGTTTGCAGAACCTACTTCAGTGGCATCTACAGATGAAGGTATCCTTGAAGTAGTAAACGCTCAACACAAACTGTCAGAGTTTCTTGCTGCTTCTAACTTTAAGTCATATGACGAGTTAAAAGCTAAGTTAGATGCAGTATTGAGTGGTGGTACAGCAACACCGACAGCAGAACAACTATCAGCTGATCCGTTGCCAGTAGCTCCACCTCCATCATACCCATCGGCTCCAGCCCCTACGATAGCATCAAAGGCGCCTGAGATCAATGCGGATGATGAATTCGATATGAGTTTCTTTCAGAAGATAGCTGACGAAGGATAAGAGAAAGGGAGCGAAAGCTCCCTTTTTTAATATGCGAACCTTGATCTATAATACTGCTGGATAGTAGTATCTTCATCCCGTACCGGGAGCTTAATCAAGTTATTAGATGTTTGTTTTGTTATTGTCGTTGGTGCATTAACCACTGAAACTGGTGCTGAAGCTGGAGAAGCTTGTGCTATACCAGCATTTTCTCCAGATCTTGTATAAACAGTATCAGCTGTTTGTCTGCTTGATGGAGCTAGATCAGATGATTGTACACTATTTGATGCTGGACTTACTGATGTCGCAGGTGTCGGCGTAGGTGTTGCACTTGTATTATCAGATGATTCTGAAGAAGTTGGTGATGCACTTGTATTATCAGACGGTGTCGATGTATCACTTCCACCTAAAGATGCAAAAGGTTTCCATGGACCAAGTTTCTTACCGAATATACTAAATGGTCCTATCTGTATACTCTTAACAGTATTCCATAAAGATAATAGCATATCTTGGAACCATTTTGCTGGGGCAAACATTAAGTCCAAGAATTTACTGTATAAATCTTTAAACGAGAATGAATCTAAAAACTTAGCAGCTGATTTAAACCCAATCTTTTCTAGTACCCAAGATCCTATATCTTTAATTAAGTCTAAGAACCCTCCAATAGTTGCATCGAATAATCCTTTTAATGCACCTTTAACTGCACCAACTATACCTTCTTTTTTGAACCCTTCAATTGCACCTTTTACCGTATCATAGATAGCCATGATGATTAGGATTGGTTCTCCAATAATTTTTATTATTGATGCTACTTTACCTATAACTCCGCTAAATGTCTTAACAAACTTTGCTATACCACTAAATATGCCTTCAACTTCTTTTATAGGGCCAGATACTAAGACTCTTAAGATCCTAAATGCATTTTTAAATGGTGATATGAACGCTTTAAAAGCTTTACCTAGTTCTGCAAAAATACTAGCCTCTTTATCAAAGCTAAGTAACTTCTTAATTTTACTAAAAGTTTGTTCAAAGAATGCTGCTATTTTTCCAAATGCTTTACCAAATCTTTCTTTAAGTGGAGCTATTAGTTCTTCAAAGAACTTACCAATATTTGCAAACCTTTTTTTAACTGATTCTAATAAGTTATCTGGGATAAATCTAGACAAGAACTTAACTTTAGCTTGAATCCAACCAATAAGTGCACCAAGAGCTAAAGCAAGTCCTGCAGCCCATTTACCTAAATCATCAAAGAAACCTTTCTTAGGCTTCTCAATCTTATCAGTACCAGCTTTGATACCAATTATTAAATCCATTAACTTGTCTTTAAAGTTTTGATCTTCAAGTTTATCTTCAGTAAGATTATTTTTAGATGACTTAGCTTCCTTAGAATTCTTAACAAGAGTCTTAAGTAATCCATTGTTTTCTGCCATGGATTTTACTACTTTTAACATATTATTGTTAAGTGATTTTAGTTCAGTTAATACTGGAGTTATATTAAGTTGAGGTGTTGGCTTTTCTTTAGTTGATTGTCGAGTAGCTTCTTTCGGTGTAGCTGTAGGATTTACTCCAGCTTCTGTCAACTGAGACGCAACATTAGCACTTAAGCCAGAAAGTTTTTCTTCTTCCTGCTTCTTAAGTATATAAGATAAGTTCATACTAGGATCTTGTTTCTTTGCCATTACCTTCTACTCTCTATCCTTTTCTTTTCTTCTTCTAAGTACTTAATCAACATAGCCACATAGATTTCTCTCTCAAATGGTATCATGTTTTCTATATCACTTAGTGCATAATGGTGATACTGCATCAGTGCAAAATTCATCTTATAGTAATTATGCAATGACTCATGAGAGAGATTAATTAAAAAAAACTGTTGAGTCCCTCTAATACTTTATGATGCTCTTTGTTACATACCGGGCATGTATAATCAATAGTGTGTTGCAACTTAGGCATAGTCTCAAAGAATGCCTGGATCTTTGCAAACTGATCAGAAGTAAGGTTGTTTAAGAACTCCATTAATTCTGCTTTTGTCTGATCTTTAGTTGAAAACATCTCGTCAGATGTATAAATTGAATCTATACAATCAATCACTAATGAAAATACTTCATCCATGTCGGTTTGATCGATGTTTTGTAATCTATTAACTACATCAACTGTAGGATATTTCATGATGACACCTACATCACTAAATAATCCTATCTTATTTGTATGACTTGGATCTTTTTCAACAGTTAGAGTAGTAAGATCAATAGTAACCTTTGCTACTGCTTTTTCATCTTCACATGTATCGCATTTAAGATACAAGTCAACCATCTCACCTACAGACTTTGCTCGAATCTGTGTAAACACGTATTCAAGGTCAAACGTAGAGAATGTATTGACATCTACTGTATCCTTAATACAAGCCTTGATGACTTGTTTAAGAGACTCAACCATGACCTTAATGTCTTCTGATTGATTAGCGATCAGTAATGCTTTCTCTTCTTTTACTAAAAATGGCCTATACTTAATATCTTTACCTGTTGAAGGTAACGTTAACGTATATACCGGCGTGGTATTAATTGGTAATGCCATACTATTCTCCTACATTATTTTTACAATTATTAAAATGCCAACGTTTCATAACGTTGTTTCCTCCTGTCACACCACATACTGGACATATTGTTTTAGGTTTCAATTTGCCCTTTGTGTTTTGCGATATACTAAGTCCAATTTTAGCTCTGTGTTCCTTAGTAATAATTCTTTTCTTTTGTGCTTCTGACATTCTCTTTTTTGCTTCATCACTGATTTTATTACTAATACCTTTGTGTGATTCAGACATTATTTTTCTAGATTCGTCTGAATGACTGTATCCTATAGGTGCACCATCAATTCCATTTTCTTCTCTTAAATTTGCCCATTTATCAGAGTTAACTATATTAAATTCTTCTGATATAAGCTTAGCATATTTAATTAATTTGCTTTTATCAATAAATGGCTCAGAAACCCACATAGTTATAACATGCTCTTTACCATGCTTGTTTATATGATTAATCCAATATTTACCAGATCCTAAATACTTATCAATATCATTTCGTGTAGTTTTACCGAAATAATTCATTCCAGTTATAGTATGATGTTTAATATAAAGATATGTAGGTTTAATCATTTTTATTCAGGTTTTTAATCATTTTAGATAGTTCTGAAGTAGATCCCACGAATATCGCGTTGTTATTCGTCACTTGCTTACCAGATGCATTTCCATCTTGCTGCTTAGGAGCATCTAGTTTTTGCTTACGTTCACTTAGTGTTAACAGTTGTTCATTAGTGTCAGCTAACTGTTTCATTAAGTTACCTACAACCTCAAAGGCTCTTGGATGCTCAGATTGCTTGGCTATTTCCAAAGCATGATATAATGCATCTTGTCCTTGATTCAATAATTTATGTAGATTATTACGAGCTGAGTCATAGTCATAATCCACGTTCTCTTCCATCTTGTTTGAAGCTGGGACAATCTCTTGTCCCGTGCTTGCAACTTCACCCTGTTTAAGAGGTTCTACATCAAAAATCTTTGATAAATTTTCATCAGCTTTCATAATAATACCTTTATATTACGTAATCTTACGTGTAGGTGTTGCTCTTACTGTTGGATCTGCAACTGGTGGTGCACCAAATGCTGGAGGTGGAGCACCAACTGAGACATCAACTGTCACAGGAGCTTGTTGTACTGATTGTTGTTGTACTGGATCTTGTGCCCATGTTTGTTGTGGTGTATTACCAACTGGTAAGTTCATCACAGGAGCTTGTGGTGCTGGATCATTTGCACCTGCATTAATTTGAGCGATCTTCTCTTGTCCGCGTGTAAGAGCTGAGATACCAAGGATAGCACCCATTGCAAGGTGATATAGACCACCGCCTTGTAGTGTTAGTGGTGTCCAACTTGTAACTGCCTGACCTGGATTCCAGTATTGTAATACGTTGAATATGATCGGTCCTACAATGAAGTCAAATATGATAGTAGCCATGTATGTCATAGCCATCATCGGTCTCCATTTTGTGGTCATAAAATCTTCTTTTGCTGCAGCCATTTCTCTCTCCTTAAAATTGTGGCGTTGGTATTGTATTAGTTACGTTCTGTATTGGAGGAGGCGGAGGTGGCATGCCTTGATTTACTCCAGTTTGGAACTGATTAAAATTAGTAAAGTATGCATTAGGTACAGGAGATATATCTCCATTTATAGAGCTCTTAGAACCTACAGCAGTCCAGTATTTATAGTTCATCGTAACGCTTACTTTCATTAGGTCTTTACTTTGATAGTCCATTTGTATAGCGCCTATGGCCTTAGGATAACACTGATACATGTTTAGTGTGTATCTACTGTTTTCATTGACATCAAATACTTCTACTGACATATCTGTTATGTAGTCATCATAGTAATTAAAAGACCTTGTTACAGGATCTTGTACTGCTCCAATCCAATTATCAAACAGAAGTTTAACTATCATAGCGTTATCTACATAGAAAGTCATGTTGGTAGTTTCAAAGAGCTTTTGATATGGCATCTCTCTTATTTCACCAAACGTCTTTGCTTCTGTGGTAGCTAATGATAAACCTGGTAAGCTGATAGTATCACAGTACAGTAATATTTTCCTGAGATCCCTTAAGTAAGGACCATCAGCTATAGCATTAGGCGGAGTAAAGGTCACGTTGAAACGTGACATCTTCATTAGGCCTTCATTAGCTATAGATGATATGAATTGGTTTAAAGTAGCCATTATGCTCCTACTGAGTCCTTCCAGACTGTTGCTTTATTTGCACCTACAAACTGCTCTACAGGTAATAGCATAGCTGTCGTCCAGTCTTGTGGTGATATCTTCCTCATATTTGATTTAATATGACTATTTAGATACTGGTGGATACATGGTTCTGCCCATTTAAACCTAGACACCCCATTTATTAAGTTCCATGAATACTTAAGCTTTGTTGTATCATTCATCTTTGTATTACTTGCATACTCCATCAGTCTTTGTAATAGCTGTACACGATGGTAGTATGGTAGATAATGCATGTTTAACCCAATAAACCCTTTGTTACCTATCTTCTTATATGGGAATACAAGAGGAAACACGTCATAGTATGGTAGGTCGTCTTTTGTCTTTGGATCATATAAGAACATGTACAAGCTTCCAGGTTGTATAGAAGTCACGTTAGCGCTTGCATCTCCCTTTAATACTTTATTTGGAGTTATAGCTTGTGTCTGTAATAACCTAGCTTGCTGCTGGAACCATGTACGAGATCTCTTTGCTGCGTCTTTTAACTCGTATTGGTTTTTAGCAAATACATCTCTTAGTTGTTGTTTTGTAGCCATTTGTTATTTATATGCTAATTTAGACCTAGTTCGTTCTCGGTTATGATGATGAATTCCCAATTCCGGTCTTTACACCATTCGTTTGCAGCTCTCCACTTTGCTTGGTTCTTCATGAACGTGAGTGACTCTGTGAGGTATCTTTTGGTCTGACGACCTGGAAACTCTGGTGGTTGGGTTTGTTTGGCAGGTTTAACCTCAACGAGGTATGTCTTGATCTGGTTATCTTTCGTACGAACCTTTATCTTAAAGTCTACAAAGTACCTGTGGATCCTGTTATCAGTGGGACACCTATAAGGTATGATTGTCTCCTCTGACAGCCACTTGACTACTGATGGGTTCTTATCACACCATGATGCAAAGCGGGTCTCCCAGCTTGATCTCATCACTATATTAGTGGGGTCTCCCTCGTACTTCTCAGGAAACATTGGCTTGTACATTCGTTTATGGAACATCTATGGTATTTATTATAAATAAACAATAAACGTTTAGGATTATAAATGGCAACGACCCAAACTACTGGTACCCCTGTTAAGTTAGGTGATTACTCTGGAAGTAGTACTTATGCAGCTAGAGGTGGACCAGCTACATTTGATAGTAACAAGTATAAAGTAGATTCATTCTCTTATCCTTTAGACTTAATGGGTTCATTGGGTGAGTATGGTAATAACTACGTTATATTCTATATCAACGCTCAAGCAGACTCAAAGCTAATCAAAGACGGTCAAGTACAGACAGTACAAGACTTAACTCCACGAGATAACAGTGACCTTGCTGCTCAAGTAAGACAAGCTACTGCTACACAAGGTGCATCAGGTCCAATAGCTGAAGCTGAACAAAAACTTGGAGCTTCGTTCTCAGCACAAACAAGACGATTAGCTACAGCCATAGCTTTACACAATCCTAATACGATGTCTACAAAGTATACTATTAACTATGAACCAGAAAATAATGAGATCATTGGAGGTATCATAGCTGGTACAGCTGCACTCAAGAAAGCCTCTGAGAAGAAAGGCGGATCTAACATCTCAAAAGATGCAGCAAACCAAGGAACTGCTGCAGCTATTGCTGCTGGATTAAGTATACCTGGTACAGGTGGGTTCTCTAAGCTTACTGGACTAGCACCAAATCCAAGGAAAGAACAGATATTTAAAGGCGTAGAGTTCCGAGACTTTACGTTTGAGTACCAATTCTATCCAAGAAACGCTCAAGAAGCAGCAAATGTACAGAACATCATCTACCAGTTTAAGCTTCATATGCATCCTGAGTTTAAAGATGCACAGAACTTCTTATACGTCTATCCTTCTGAGTTTGATATATTCTACTATAATGGTACACAGGAAAACTTATACATCAATAGACATACATCATGTGTACTTACAGACATGACAGTTGACTATTCACCAAACGGTCAGTTTACTTCGTTTGATAATGGTAACCCTACACAAATCAACATAACTCTTGTGTTTAAAGAACTTGCAACCCTTACAAAAGAGAAGATTCAGGACGGTCTATAATATATGTACTTCGATCAATTTCCAACGTTCTTATATCCCTACCAGATCAATGGTAAGACTGTCTATAAATTAGTCACTGACGTAACTACAAACGTTAGGGTAAGGACTGCTATCCTTTCAAACGTTACACTATATGATCAATATGACGTTGTGGATGGTGAGACTCCTGAGATCATAGCTGAGAAAGTATATGGTAGCCCATACTATCATTGGGTAGTCATGCTATGCAATGAAAACTTTGACTATATAAACGACTTTCCACTACCACAGCAAGAACTAAGTCAATACGTAACAAACAAGTATGGTGCAGGTAATGAGTATAACACCCATCATTATGTAGATCGTAATGGATATGTAGTTAACTCAAACGCAGAGGGTGCAGCATCGGTAAGTAACTTTGATTATGAAATATCTGTCAATGAAAGTAAACGACGAATCAAACTAATCTCTCCTTCGCTACTTAATACAATCTTACAAAACTTCCAAGACATTATATAATGAGCGCGACCGCTGAAGTCATACGGTTTGCTGGCGACGTCAGCATAGACAAGATACAGATCATATCTGCAAACGGGTATGGTCAGGAAGTCACCAACCAAGTCATAGCTCTTGAGATCTATGAAGACTTATTCTCTCCGTTCATATCTGGTGTAATGGCGTTTAAAGACTCATTAGACCTTGCTAACTTATTCCCATTTGTTGGTGAAGAGTATGTTAATATAGCTATCCATACCCCTTCTATGACAGGACCAGCTAACGTCATCAATGACCAGTTCTACATCTATAAGATGACAAACAGAGAGACACAGGGTAATAGGAATGCTATCTATGAACTACACTTCATATCAAGGGAAGCTTTAGTCGATGTTAATAAGAAAGTCAGTGTACCGTATAAAGGCAAGTGTTCTGACATAATAAAGACTATCATTAAAGATACTGTCAATGGCTTAGAGTCAAAGAAAAACATTAACATAGAAGACACAGCGAATAGTACAAAGTTCATCGCAAACTATTGGTCTCCTGTAAAGAGTATCAACCATGTGGCAGAGTATTCTTTAAACCAAAACAATTCCTTATCGTACCTATTCTTTGAGAGCAGGAAAGGTTTAAACTTCGTATCTCTTGAAAACCTATATACTTCTAATGTAGTACAAACATTTATATCAGATAACTTCATGCGTACGTTTACACCAGATGGTCGAAGCTATCGTGATATACCTGCAGAGTACCAACGTATCATTGAGATAAGTATACCAAAAGCTTTTGATTACCTTGACAGAGCAAGGTCTGGTATGTATGCTTCTAAGATGATTACCTTTGATGTGACTACTAAGAAGTTCGTCGTAAAGAACTATGATATGCTTACAGACTTTAAGAACAACAAACACTTAAACGATTATCCTGTTGCTTCTAACGCCTCTGTTCGTAGGTCTGCATCCACAGTGTTTGACTACAGTAAATACTACGGCAGCTTTAACAGCTATACTGATACGACCAACACTGCTGGCATACAACAAAGGATGTCATTGATGCAGCAAGCTATGGCTACAAGGGTTGAGATCTTGGTTCCTGGTAGGACAGATTATACAGTAGGACAAAAGGTATTCCTTAACTTAAATAAGTTTAATCCAATACAATCATCTGACTCATCAAAAGATATACAAGATAAGATGTTCTCAGGTAACTATGTGATATCAGCTATCAACCATTCGATAGATAGGGATGCACATCAATGTAAGATGGAACTAATTAAAGATTCGTTTATAGTTGATTTGAATAAAGGTGGACAATAATGAAGTTGTATACAGGATGCGTTGAGAATAGACAAGACCCATTAAAACTTGGTAGGTGTCAAGTTCGTGTCGTAGGTCTACATAACTACGATGCTAGTGTACTACCAACTTATGAACTACCATGGGCATTCCCAATGCAACCAGTCACCTCTGCTGGTATATCTGGTATTGGTACCACACCGTTAGGTCCAGTCGAAGGCACATGGGTGATCATCATGTTCAGGGACGAGGCAGAACAACAGCCTATCATGCTTGGTGTCATCGGTGGTATCCCTCAAGCACAAGGATCTATAGATCAAGACAATAACCAAATGATATTAAAGTCAGATGGTTTTCTTGCTCCTACATCACAGCAAACCACTACAGACGTAAACGGTAATATAGTTGCTAATACTGACTCAAACCCTCCTACAGATACACCAGGATTAAACCCAGCAAATACGTATACAGCTTCATCAGATGCTATATCACTCATCAAGCAGTTTGAAGGGTTGAGACTAACTTCTTATCAAGACTCTGTGGGTGTATGGACGATTGGTTATGGTACTACCACAATCAATGGATCACCTGTAACAGCAGGTATGACTATAACTGAAAGCCAAGCAAACGAATACTTACTAGCACACTTCACTAAGTCTGTATACCCAATACTATACTCTGCAACGAAAGCACCAATAACCCAATCGATGTTTGATTCTATGTGTTCATTCGTGTATAACCTTGGTTCTGGTACATACTCTAAGTCAACGCTTCTATCAACACTAAACATACCCGATTATATGGGGTGTGCAAACCAGTTCTCAAACTATAATAAAGCTGGTGGACAAGTGTTAGCAGGATTAACAAAGCGCAGATCTGCAGAGTCACAACTATTCTTGAAGGATGGCGTGCCAACTGTATCAGGTGATCTATCCCCTGTCAATACACCTGTAAACCCACCAGTAGACTCTACTCCAAATGCATCAGGGTTAAGTAATACTGCTTCAGCTTCAGTTATAGGATTTAAAGACCCAAACGGTAAGTACCCTCTATACATCAATGAAGCAGACACCAATAAGTTAGCGAGAGCTGAAGACATCCGTAAGACCATCGTATACACTAAAGAGCAAACGCGAGATAAGGGAGTCAAGTCTGTTGGTGTTACATGGGACCAATCACAGATACCGTACAATGCCAAGTACCCGTTTAACCATGTAATGATGACCGAGTCTGGCCATGTTATGGAGTTTGATGATACAAAAGGATCCGAACGTATCCATACTTACCATAAGTCAGGTACATTTACAGAGATAGACGCAAACGGTACACAAGTTAACCGTATAGTTGGTGATGGGTATGAGATAATGGAGCGTAACGGCTTTGTACATATCAAGGGCGCACTCAACGTTACTGTAGAAGGTGATGTTAACTTACAAGTCAATAACAACATGAACGTTGCTGTGGCTGGTGCATTCAACCTCATGGCTGGATCAGTCAACATCGAATCTACTGGAGCCACAAACATATACTCTGGTAACAGTTTAAACCTTGAGTCATCTGCTTCTACGAACGTACTAGCTGGTGCAACACTTAACATGGACGGTGTGCGTCTAGACTTGGGCGATGGTCGTGCAGGTTCTGCTAACAAGACTGGATTATCTATACCAACTGTAGAAGGTGAACCAGAGTTTCCAAACCTTGTCGTTGTGACACGAGGTCTTGAAGCTGCATCAGTGTTTGAGACGCCTGACGAAGGTGACCCTGCAGACTACATAGCAAAACAAATCAGCGATGGTACGCTTGACGCTAATGAAGTTAACTCTGGTACTACTAACGGTACGACTGATGTCAAACCAAATGATGTGGCACCATTACCACAAAGCTGTAACATCATAAACGGTATGAGTGACTTTAGTCCAGACCTACAGTTATCAACACACTTTAAGCTTGCAACGTTTACACAGAACGGTACCCGTATGCCCGTTGCCCAACAAGGGTTAACACCACAACAGATCGTATGCAACCTTAAAGGGCTTGCAGAGAACTGCCTTGAAGCAATCATTGGTTTGTACCCTAATATCCAAATAACTTCTGGATTCAGGAGACCTGGTGATGTAGCTCAGTCTTCGCCTACTTCACAGCATTATTTGGGTCAAGCTGCGGACTTAGTCATACCAGGATTTGATAGGCAAAAACATTATGAAGCTATCCAAGCTATACAGCAGATCATACCATATGACCAACTATTACTTGAGTATTCAGGTGCATCGACTGTATGGATCCATGTATCGTTCTCATATACAAATAACAGGAAGCAGTCGTTTACTATGAGGGATCATGCGCGTGTAGGTAACATAGGACAGTACTTACTGATTCAATAATGTTTTCACCAGTACCTACAAGACTAACTACAGTCCATGAGCTTGAGAACGTAAAACAAAACGTAACTTACGTTGCTAGTACTACACCGACTTATGGAGCTACAGGTGTGGGTGTATCCACAGGAGGACAAGCATACCCTGTGACTATCACTGCAGTAGAACCTAACACGACTATTAATGTATCGGGTAATACCATCACTGGTTACTATACGGATGCGTTCAATAACGAGATCCATTATAGGACTGTTGATGATAAGTTTAAGACGGTATCACATTGGAGTGATATAGTCATGGCTGTGGCTGATGGTACACTATCAGAAGTATACTACTACCATGCAGACCCTACTGTAAGCAAGACTTATAGCTATATAGCTAAGGCAAATAATGAGCAGCAAACGTATACTATAGTTGTAGAGAACAACTGGCAGACTGGCCGGAACCAACTAATTAAATTCACTCATTTAACCAGATATCAGCAAAAGATCCTGGTAGAATGGATAAATAATAATAAAGATAAAGTTGGCTGGATAAACAAACTACTGGACTCCGTAGATTGGGAGAATAACTTACTACTATGACAACACCCGTATTAATACCAAATACATTCCAAAATAAGGTCGGGACTGCAAAGTTATCAGACCTTGACGACAACTTCACAGCATTAGCTAACGCTATCAATACTGGAGCTGGAGCTCCAGGTACTGTGTTTGATGGTGGTACTCCTACAACTATATACAATGGTTCTGATCTTAACGCAGGTGGCGTGACTTAATGGCATACATACAGATACAACTTAGACGCGGTACTGCTGCCGAATGGCAAGCTGCAAACCCAACCCTTGCTCTTGCAGAGATGGGTATTGAGATTGATACCCATAAATTTAAGATCGGTGATGGTACTACGGCATGGAATGACTTAGCATACGGCGGTCTACAAGGACTTACCGGTGCAACAGGTGCCACAGGTTATACAGGAGCAACTGGTCCACAAGGTCCAACGGGTGGTGCATCAGGTCCACAAGGTGCAAGCGGTGCATCTGGTGCTACAGGAAACCAAGGTGCAAGCGGTTCTCAAGGTCTTCAAGGTTTTGTTGGTACTACAGGTGCTACAGGTCCACAGGGAGCTAGTGGTGCAACAGGTGTACAAGGAGCTAGCGGTGCAAGCGGCGCATCAGGTGCAAGTGGAGCTAGCGGTGCTACAGGAACTCAAGGTGCTAGTGGAAGTACTGGTCCGATAGGTGCAAGCGGAGCTACTGGTTATACAGGAGCAACCGGTTCAACTGGCCCGCAAGGTCAAATCGGTGCAACTGGTTATACTGGTGCTACAGGTGCCACAGGTTTTACAGGAGCTACAGGTGCGACAGGATCTACAGGACCTATCGGTGCTACAGGTTATACTGGTGCAACAGGCGCGACAGGATATACGGGAGCCACAGGTTCTACTGGTCCGAGAGGTGCAAGCGGAGCTACTGGTTATACGGGAGCCACAGGTTCTACAGGACCAATAGGTGCAAGCGGTGCATCTGGCGCAACGGGTGTACAAGGTGCATCAGGAGCTACAGGTTCTGCAGGTGTAGTCAACAACGTACTATACGTTGCAACGAACGGTTCAGATTCAAATACGGGTAGATCGTTAAGTGATCCTTTCTTAACTATAAAGAAAGCATGTTCAGTAGCAATTGCAGAAACAACTATCTTTGTTAAGTCTGGTGAGTATATTGAACAAAACCCAGTAGTATTACCAGCAACATGTGCAATAATTGGTGATAACTTAAGGACAACATTCGTTATACCAGCAAACCCAACACTTGATATATTCCATGTTAATATGGGAAGTTATATTTGGGGATTCACGTTTAAAGGACATTTAGATCCTGCTGCGGCAGTTGCATACCCACCAAGAGATATAAACGGTAACATCACAGCAGTACCTGCATACATAACACGAAGCCCATACGTACAAAACTGTACATCACTTACTACTACTGGTAAAGGTGTATACATCGACGGTAGTGCTGTTGATGGTCTTAAGTCAATGGTGTTCGATGCGTTTACACAGTATAACCAAGGCGGTATCGGTATCCATATCGATAACGAAGCATACGCACAGTTAGTTTCTATATTCACCATCTGTACTCAGATAGCAGTATGGGCTACAAACGGTGGTTACTGTTCTATCACAAACTCTAACTCATCGTTCGGTACGTATGGTTTAGTTGCTGATGGTCATAGTCCAGTAAAACAGATTGGTAGAAGTAGCGGTGTAGATCAAATAGGATCATCTTTAACTATCGCTGAGCTTGAGTTTAGACCAAGCGTTGGTGATGCTATAACTTTTGATGACGGGACTACATGGTATACTGTCAACGTAGCTGGTGAACTTACTGCGCCTCCATCAAGGATAGGTTATAGTAATGCAGCAGACCTGTTATTACTAAATAGATCATTCATACAAGAACAAGTCATAGCTTATATAGACCAGCAAAATCCTGGTTATACATATGATAAAGCTTTATGCTATAGGGATGTTGGCACTTTTGTAGATAAGATAGCAAACGACACGGAGTTTGGAGGTAACCAAGAGACTGTAACAGCAGTGTTGAAATACTGGTATGCAGTCATTGATCCAATACCAAGCTTGATTAAACCTTCGACTGATGGTTTTTCATATCTTGGTAGTATAGCTAACTATATCATTACTAATTCAAGTGCAGGTAACCTATTAGGTGGGTTACAACAAAACCCACAACAATACGACCTAACAAAAACTGGAGGTTCTGTAGCTAGCAGCACTATAAGTAACTTGATATCTACTGTTAATAATGTTGTTACTAATGGTCCTAGTTCAGCTCCACCAAACTTAGATGCTGGCACCGGTATATCTGTCGTTACCATATTGGAAACTATACCTGATACAACACCTATCGTGGACGGCACTCAAGCTAAGTTTTATAGACGAAGCTTCATATCAACATCTGACCATACCATGGAGTATGTAGGTTCAGGTAACGACATCACTAAGTGTTTACCACAACTTGGAGGTATACCAGTACCAGAAAATCAGGTTATACAGACAAACGGTGGTTCAGTAGTATTTACAAGTACAGATGAACAAGGTAACTTTAGGATAGGTACAGGACTATTAATTAACAGAGCGGATGGTATTATCTCAGGTACTTCTTTTGATAAGAGCTTATTTGCCATCTTAACACCATACATCTTAGCAATCGAAGGAACAGCATAATGGCTATAGCATTAAACGTATTTAAAACCACGACAGCAGAAATAACCACAGCTGATACAGTCATCTATACTGCACCAGCTGGTAAATCATCTATCATATTGATGGCGCAGATAGCTAACGTCTCTGGTACTTCTGGCACAGTAACGTTTACACATCAATTTAATTCAACTACTACAGAGCTTATCAAAGACTTTCTTATACCTGGCAATGATTCAGCTTCTGCAATTACGGGTAAACTAGTACTTGAAACCGGTCACTCAATATCAGTATCAGCGAGTGATAACAGTAAATTTAAAATAACATTAAGTATCTTGGAATCAGTAAATGGCTAGAATATTATCTGGTAAAGTTAAAGTCATACCGCCATCTGGTGTATCACCAGACAGGTATGAGTTTTTACAACTATCAGAAGCAGAACCTAACTTAGGACTACCAGCGTACAGCGGCTATGTACTAGCATCAAACGTTGATGGTACAAGGAGTTGGGTACAACCAGGTCTACATTGGCAGAGGGTTACGAATTCAATCGTATTAGACCCATCCTTGTATGCGTATGACCAGATCATAGCTGATACAAGCGGTGGTTCTTTTAGCATAACACTACCAGCAACACCAACGACTGGTATGTCAATACTATTACAAGATGGTGGTAATTGGCAACAAAACCCATTAACCATACTACGTAATGGACATAACATCGATGGGTATGATGACGACTTACTCATCAACATAGCTAGAGTGCTAGTATACTTTACCTTTGACGGTTCACAATGGTTAGTAGTATCAACAGTTGGTCCTTCTGGTGCAACAGGTGCAACGGGTGGTCCAGGAGCGACAGGTGCTACAGGGTTTGGTGCAACAGGTGCGACAGGTTATACGGGTTCAACAGGTGCTACAGGATATAGTGGAGCAACGGGTGCGACAGGTTACACAGGAGCTACAGGTCCACAAGGTGCCACTGGTTATCAAGGAGCAAGCGGTTCTACCGGGTTAACAGGTGCTAGTGGATATGATGGTTCTACTGGAGCGACAGGATATACAGGTGCAACAGGTTATACAGGTGCTACAGGATACCAAGGCGCGAGCGGTGCCACTGGTATAGATGGAGCAAGCGGAGCTACTGGTTATACAGGAGCAACAGGTCCTATAGGTGCAAGTGGTCTTCAAGGAGACACAGGTGCAAGTGGTGCTACTGGTTATCAAGGAGCAACAGGACCACAAGGTTCTACAGGTCCACAAGGTATTGACGGTGCATCAGGTGCAACAGGGTTTACAGGAGCTACAGGAGCGACTGGTTATACGGGTGCAACAGGGATTACAGGAGCAAGTGGAGCGACAGGCCCACAAGGTTTAAGTGGTATCTTAATAGGTATAACATCATTCAATACTGCTGGTGCAACAGGATATGATAAGACGGTTAATAACCCAGGTTATATCGTAGTACACACTGTAGGTGGAGGCGGTAATGGTGGAAACGGTACCACAGCAGGATCCGCATACTATGGTGGAGGTGGTGGAGGTGGAGGTGGTATGGCGATCAAGAAGATCATGTCAAACGTGCTATCTACTATCACTGCTATAACTGTGGGTGGACCAGCTGGTACGACAACGTTTGGTAGTTTCCTAACATGTACAGGTGGATCAAACGGTAACAGCGGTGCAGGAACAAACGCGGGTGGTGCTGGTGGTACTGCGACAGGCGGTGACGTTAACTTGATTGGATCAGGTGGCTCTGCAGGTGGCGGTGGTATATACTCTACTACAGGTGGTGGTGAAGGCGGTGCTGGTTACCTCGGATCTGGAAGCGGGTTTGGTGGTGGACACGGTGGTGGAAACGCTGGGCCTGGTTCTGCAGGCGGTGGTGGAGGTGGTGGAGCTGGAACTCCAGGATATCAAACGGGCGGACAAGGTGGTTCAGGTATAGTAATCATCTATGAGTATGTATAGGGAAAATAAATGACGATAACTCTACAACAACTAGCTTCAGGAACGATACAAGGACCGATAGGTTCTACAGGTTCTACTGGAGCCACAGGATACACAGGAGCTACAGGAACTCCAGGTGCAACAGGTGCACAAGGTCCTATCGGTCAATCAGTAACGATTAAAGGTTCTGTTGCTAACTCATCATTACTACCACTCACTGGAAATACAATAGGTGATGGATACATCACGACTAATACTGGTCACTTATGGGTTTGGCAAGGTGCATCATGGGTTGACGTAGGTAACGTTACAGGTCCACAAGGTGCAACTGGTCCACAAGGTGCCACAGGTTATACTGGAACTACAGGAGCGACGGGTTATCAAGGTGCGAGTGGTTCAACAGGTTTAACAGGTTCGACAGGTGCCACAGGTATCCAAGGTTCGAGCGGATCGACGGGCTTAACAGGTTCGACAGGTGCGACAGGTGCAGGATTAACGGGCGCTACAGGATCTACGGGTCCACAAGGTGCAAGCGGTGTTGGCGCTACAGGTGCAGGGTTACCAGGTTCAACAGGATCTACAGGTCCACAAGGTGCAAGCGGTGTTGGTGCTACAGGTGCTACAGGTTATCAAGGTGCAAGCGGTGCTACAGGATATACAGGTGCAACAGGTGTTACTGGTGCAAGTGGAGCGACAGGTTTGCCTGGCGCAACAGGTATTCAAGGTCCAACTGGTGGTGCATCAGGACCTGTTGGTTCGACAGGTGCAACAGGTTATACTGGTGCGACAGGAGCGACAGGTTATACAGGAGCAACAGGCCCGCAAGGAGATACAGGTGGTGCATCAGGTCCACAGGGTGCAAGCGGTGCATCAGGTGCTACTGGTCCGACAGGATCTACAGGTCCAGCGGGTGTATCAAACATTCCAGGTGCAACAGGACCAATAGGTGCGACTGGTAGAGGAGCTACTGGTTCAACAGGACCAATAGGTGCAAGCGGTGCTACAGGAACTCAAGGTTCGAGTGGATCTACAGGTTTGCCTGGTGCAACAGGTATTCAAGGTCCAACTGGTGGTGCATCAGGTGCAAGCGGATCCACAGGTAAAACAGGTGCTACAGGTGCTACAGGAACTCAAGGTGCATCGGGTTTAACAGGAGCTACAGGTATTCAAGGTCCAACGGGTGGTGCATCAGGACCAACAGGACCAGGATTCGGAACAACAAATTGGACTGTATTACAAGGTGCAAGTGGACAACTAATATTCATGTACTTAACTGGAACTACTGGTGTACATGTAGCTATGCTTGATTCAAACGGTAACCTCACTACTGTACAAAGTGTTACTTCTTATGGTACTATTGCATAATGGCAGCTGGAACTAGGATTGGTGATGTTTGTTCAGGACATGGTTGTTTCCCACCACGTACTGTGATGGAAGGATCTAGCAACGTGTTTGCAAACGGTGTAGGTATTGCACGTGTAGGTGATCTATGGGAAACACATTGTTGTACCATCATATGTCATGATGGGAGAGGACAAGAAGGATCAAGTAAAGTATTCATTAATGGAAGAGCTGCTATGCGTATAGGTGACCCGATAGATTGTGGGTCTGTAGTAGCACAAGGCTCACAAAACGTATTCTTTGGATAGGCATAAATAATAAATGGCACGTAATACAAGGACATTCTCTGATATAGACTTATCGTTCGCGATGCACCCTGTCACGCATGATGTTAATATCAAGTATGATGCAGAAGACATCAAGGCTTCTGTAAAGAACCTAGTGCTTACACAAAACTATGAGAGGCCATTCCATTCAGAGATTGGATCACAGGTAAGAGGTTTATTATTTGAGCCAGCAACACCGATGCTCAACGTATTACTTAAGAGAGCTATACAAGACGTCATCATCAACTTTGAACCAAGAGTTAACTTGATAGATGTACTAGTCACACTCTCACCAGATAATAATGAAGTCTATGTGTCAGTAACATTTACTATTGTAAACACATCTACACCGATAGCTGTAGATATCATTTTAACGAGAAGCCGATAATGCCAGCAAATAACAACATATCAGTATCTGAATTAGACTTTGACAAGATCAAGGCTAACATCCAAACATACTTACAAGGTCAAAGCACGTTTTCTGACTATAACTTCAATGGTTCTGGCTTATCAGTACTACTAGACATCCTTGCCTACAATACACACTACAACGGCTTATACACTAATCTTGCTGTAAACGAATCGTTCCTTGACTCTGCAAGTAAGAGGGCATCTGTTGTATCACGAGCTAAGGAGATCGGTTACGTACCTTACTCTGCAAGATGCGCGACAGCAACAGTCAACATCACTGTGTCTGCAACTACTACTACACCAGCAACCCTTATCATCCCAGCGATGAGCTCATTTACATCAAACGTAAACGGCACTACTTATACTTTCTATAACATGGAAGCTATCCAAGCATCATTGAGTGGGTCTACATATACTTTTACAAATGTTAAGTTAACAGAAGGTGTAAATTTAAACTATAGCTATACTGTAGCGGATGGTGTACAATACATCATACCTAATAATCCAGTTGACTTATCTACATTAAACGTGCGTGTACAAGATAACTCTACTTCATCAGTGTTTACTTCCTTCATAAACGAAGAGAACATAACAAACTTAAACGGTGAATCAGCAGTATACTTTGTAAAAGAGATACAAGGACAACAGTATGAGATAGAGTTTGGTAACGGAGTCATAGGTAAAGCACTATCAAACGGCAACGTAGTTAACATCAACTACATGATAACACACCTTGATGCTCCAAACGGTGCAAACATATTCTTATACACTGGTCCAACACTATTGGGTGGATCAGTAGCTGTAACTACACTCACACCTGCAGAAGGTGGTTCAGACGTTGAGCCGATCGAATCAATTAGGTTCAATGCACCAAGAGCATTCAATACACAGAATAGAGCTGTAACTGCAAACGATTATCAAACCATCATCCTCAATAACTACTCAAACGCCCAGTCAGTCAACGTATGGGGAGGAGAGAGTAATGTCCCTCCAGTGTATGGTCAAGTATTCTTATCTATCCAACCAAAGTCATCACAATACTTAACTGAGACTGATAAGACATACATCATCAATGAATTGCTAGCGCCATTAAACGTAGTATCCATAACACCGGTCATCGTTGATCCGGAGTACATCAACCTTGAGGTAAACACTACAGTATACTATAACCCTAACTTAACATCTCTACAAAGCAGTGATATCAAGACATTGGTATCTCAAACTATCCAAGCTTATAATACTAAGAACCTTGAATCATTTACTGGTATCTTTAGGTTCTCAAACTTATCATCACAGATAGACGCGACAGAGCCATCGATCGTATCTAACATCACTACTATTAAGCTACAAAGGGAAGTTGCTGTACAGTATAACACTACTGCAACTTATACCATCAACCTTGGTAACCCGATCTATAATGCAGGTGTTGCAGAACAATCTATCCTATCAACAGCTTTCTATATCCCTAATAACACTAACAAGATGTACATAGAAGACTTGCCAGGAAGTGGTACGACTGGGCAGCTAAGGATGTTCTACTATAATGGAGACGTGAAGACGTACGTACGTACTTTTGGTTCAGTCAACTATAGTAATGGTGACATCATCATGTCGGACCTTGAGATCACAGGCATCGATCTAAGTCAAGCTGGTGGGTTATTCTTATTAAACATCAAACCTCAATCAAATGACGTGGTGTCTGTCCGTAACCAACTAGTTACTATACCAACGGCTAACATCAACGTTAACGTGGTGATTGATAAGCCATCAGTTGGTAACTCATCAGGTGGTTCTAACTTCGTATTCACATCAAGCTATAACTAATGTCAAACATACCTCTACATACTGCGGTCACTAAACAGATACCTGAATTTATCAGGTCTCAGTACCCTTTATTCGTAGAGTTTATAGAAGCTTACTATGCTTATCAAGATGAGTATGAGTATAAAGATATCCAAAGCTTAAGAGACATCGACGAGACGTTAGATTCTTTCATACAGTACTTTAAGAACGAACTTGATATCTATGGCACAACATACCCATACATCGATCAAAGGCTATTCTTAAGGAAAGCTAAAGAGTTATTCACTAAGAAGGGTGTTGAAGAAGCATACAAGTTCTTATTTAAGATCTTATATAATAAGACAGCTGATGTATCATACCCATGGAAATCAGTATTGATCCCATCAAGCGGTCAATGGCAACAAGACATATCAATCTTCGTTGATACTACAGGATCTACTGCTGATATCAATACACTTCCTGGAAATAGGATCGATATCAACGGCCCAAACCAAATCATAAAGGTCATAGTAGTACGTGTAAACTATGTGAGAGATAACATCTATGAGATCTTTATTGATAGAAACTACTATGGTGATATAAAGACTGGCTATACTGTTACCTTCACAGGTGTAACCGGTAAGATAATCCCAACTACCGTATCATACTACATAGCAAATCCTGGTAACGGGTTCAGGGTAGGTGACTTGATAGTTGGTAATACGATATCAAATGGTTCTATCATAACACAAAAGCTTAAGGTGACAGCCGTCAATAATGTGGGAGGGGTAACTGCTGTAACAAACATTGAGTTTGGTTGCGGGTATACCACTGACTTTTACTTATTACAGTCAAACCAAGCCATATCTACACCATCCACGTTACAGATAGACAAAGATGGAACTACCCAATACAGCTTGAACAATGATAGTATCATAAACCAATTTGCTGACTATGGTTATATCATTAACCCTAACTATGATGAGACTGATTATCAAGACCCTACATATGTGGGCGAAATACTACAGCAGTTCTATCAAGAAGCTAACACTAGTAAGACAGTAGCTCCTAACTACTTATTGATTGGTTTTACTATAGGAGCTGTAGCAAAATACCAAGGCTACTACAGTTCCAATAACGGGTTCCTTGATGATGATATAGTCATCCAAGACAGCTATAAGTATCAAAAGTACTCATACATAGTAACAGTAAACGAAAGACTAAGTGACTACATAAACATACTTAAGTCTTACCTACATCCAGCAGGTACTGCCTTGTTTGGAGAGTTCCAGATACAAAATACTTATGGACCAATAGTTGGGGCTACAAATGAAGTAGGTCAATGGATATCACAAGCTACATTTACCACTATAAATATACCTACGATAACAGACTATCTAACACCTGGTACTGGTAGTGGTCTAATCGGTATTGATCCATACGATTCACAAGTATACATGGACCCATCAGAACACTATAATCCTCCAGAGACACATACGTTTACTGGATAGAATAAAGGAGCACTAAATGTTAAAAGACAGCGTTGTATTAACTGGTAAGTTGTTGATACAAAAATACAATGAAAATAAAGAACTAATCTATTCAGAAGAGTTTAATAACCTTATAGTGACGTTGGGTAAAAACTTCATAGCATCAAGGTTAGCCAGTAACACGCTTGACGTGATGAACTATATGGCTATCGGTTCAAGCTCCACTACAGCTGACTCTACACAGATCCAACTATTCAATGAGCTAGCACGAGTTAGCTTATCTACTGCTACAGTTTCAGGTACAAGCGCAGTGTTTACTGCTACTTTTGGTAATGGTGTAGGTATAGGTTCAATCACAGAAGCTGGTATATTCAATGAATCTTCTTCAACGTTATTAACATTCAATGCTGCTACAGCAGTGGGTGGTTCAAACAATGAGATCACCATATCGAGCCATGGTTTAAATACTGGTGATCAGATCGCATACTCTGCAGGCGGTGGTACCGCTATAGGTGGACTATCAGAAGGCGGCATCTACTATGTAATCAAAGTAGATGGTGATAATATCAAGTTAGCTGACACTTATGCCCATGCTGGATCAAACACAGCATTAACTATAACTCCTGGTTCTGGAATCAACCACACTATTAGGCATGGTTATATGCTTGCAAGGACAACATTCCCAGTAATCTCTAAATCATCATCTGAAACCATCGCGATTCAATGGGTAGTTTCTGTAGGATAATAAATGATCTCATACTCAATATTCAAGCCAATCTTTAAGACCACTATAGCACAAGCTGTCTATAATGAGGTGGTATCTAACACATCAAGTTATTATCATTGGATTGGTAAAGAGAATACATGGCAGGACTTCTTAAGCCCTTTCATCCCTTCATCTGATGGTGATTATCCAGGTGCACCACAAGACAACTTTAGGTATGAACTACACGTACGTCGAGATATACTAACTGCTAAGAAGATCACATCTGGTGATGTATCATTAGTTATCCGTCGTATTGATTGGGTTAGTGATACAGTATATGATATGTATGATGATGCTATCAACCCAACAGAAGGTTATGGATACGGTCCAGCATACTCTGGTGCAGGTGGTTTAGATACAGCTAACTTCTATGTATTAACAACTGACTATAACGTATACAAGTGTATTGATAACAACTACAATGCAAAATCAACCTATATGCCTATAGGTACAACGCAAAACATATTTACTACAGCTGATGGTTATAAGTGGAAGTTCATGTATACCATCCCTGTGTCATTAAGGAATAGGTTCTTATCCTCTACTTGGATGCCAGTATCTACAGCTTTAACTAACCAGTTCTATTCTAATGGTACTATCAATAACATCAACATCGTCAATGGTGGTTATGGATATAATCAAGGCACTACTTCTGCTGTCATCAGCGGTGATGGTTACTTAGAAGCAAACCCATATACTATCGACTCGTTAATCATACAAAACCCTGGTTATGGTTATTCTACTATCACGCTTACGGTATCTCCTCCTATCACAAACTATATTGAATGGTCTGCATACTTTAACCTTAATACTGGAAGCTACGTAGCATACACAAACCCAGCTACTAACCGTACAAACTTTTACCTTGTAATTTCTGGTACCCAGTTAGGTAATGCTGGACCAATCCATACAAGTGGCACAGTCAATAATGGTACAGCACAACTTCAATATGTTGGTACTACAGCTGTGGCCAATGCTGTCATCACTTCTGAATCTGTTAGCCAAGTTAACTTAATAGATTCTGGATATGGATATAGCTCTGCTCCTACCATCACTGTATCACAAGCCATATCAGGAAGTACAAACTGGAGTCGACTAACTACAGTGACTCTGGGCGAGATATTAAATTCAAATGGTATCTATTATGAAGTTACTACTGCTGGCACAACAGGCACTGTAGCTCCTATTGATACTACTGGTAACATCATTACAGATGGTACTGCAAGCATACAGTATATAGGTGCTGATGCAGTCATAACACCTCATATCACAAAGACAGAAGCAGAGATATCCTTAATCATTAGTGCAGGGGTTGATAGCTTATACACTGTATCTTTAACTAATGAAGGTGCACAATACGTTGAGACTCCTAACGTAACTATTTCAGACCCACCAAGTGGTACTACAGCTAATGCTATAGCTAACGTATCAAACGGTGTAGTGACATATGTGGGAGTAACTCTAGCTGGTAATGGATACCTCACTGCTCCTAGCGTTACTATAGATCGCCCAACTTATACGTTTAATGCAGCGACTGCAGTTAATAATACTAATCACACCATAACTTATGATGGTCATCTGTTTAATACTGGTGATGAAGTAGAGTATATCGATAATGGTGGTACTGGTGTTGGAGGTTTAACTTCTACATTTAACTACTATGTCATAGTCGTTGATACAAATACAATCCAACTAGCAACTTCAGCTCTTGATGCAACTAACGGTACATACATATCAATAACAGCTGGTACTGGTGCAGATCATAAGTTAGTAATACAAACATCTGCTTCTAGGGCAACCGCTTTTGCTAGTTTAGGTACTGGTGGAAATATCGTTGGTTATGCTATCTTAGATGGTGGTATAGGGTATACATCAGCTAACATCACGGTGATAGACACATCTGGATCCGGTTCTGGTGCAGTATTAACGCCTAATCTAAATATTGGTAATATCAACACGCTTCAAGCAAACGTTGAGTTACTCGCTGTACCTGGAACGATTGAAGTCATCAAAGTAGTAGATCAAGGCACAGGTTATGGTTCTGCCACAATAACTATCAAAGGTGATGGTACAGGTGCTACAGCACGTGCTGTATGTTCTGGAGGTAAAGTAGTAGCTATCGAGATGACAAATGTAGGTTCTGGATATACTTGGACAGACGTGATCATTGAAGGTAACGGTACAGGAGCTGTAGCAAGAGCAATCATGTCACCATTAGGTGGTCACGGTTCAAACGCTGTTGAAGAGCTATATGCAAATACATTAGCTTTCTATAGTTCATTTGCTTCAGAAGTTAACCAAGGATTCATCATCAATAATGACTACCGTAAGTGTGGTCTGATTAGAAACTTACAATCACAGCAGTCTAATGTTCAAGGGTATACAGGAAACAGTGGACCTAAGTTCACAGGATCTGTAGGTTCTGGTTGTGTACTAATCACTGGTAGTTTTGATGTCTCAAAGATATTGCATGACATGCTGTTGTATAAAGTAGAAAGTAACGGCTCAGCAAACTATAAGAAGTATAGGGTGGTTGACTTTAATTCAACCCAGATCTTGTTATCAGTATTCAATGACTTCTCTATAGAAGTGGGTGATACACTGATCTCAGATCCTTTTGATATTAATCCAGTTACTGGTATTGCATTGATACCAAACCCTACAGTGCCGATTACTACAATAGATGTTACAGCTGTTACAAATAGGACTATAAACCCATTCTCTGGGGACTTCCTCTTTGTTGAAGTCATGGAGCCGTTTGCTCCTTCTGCACAGCAAATTGTTACAGTAAGAACCCTTTTAACCGTATAAATAGATATAATCAATTGAAAGAGTAGATATGTCACTTAATTTTACCACAAATCCATACTTTGATGACTTTGATGATACCAAGAACTATCATCGTATACTATTTAAACCTGGATATGCTGTCCAAGCCCGTGAGTTAACACAACTCCAGACACAGATCCAAGACCAAATAGCCAAGTTTGGTAAGAATATATTTGTTAACGGTACAGTGGTTACTGGTTGCAGCCGTTTATTTGAAAATACTCTACAGTCAATCAAGATTGACCCATCATTTGGCGGTAATGCTGTCAACATGGCTATATTTAATGGAGCTACCATCGTTGGTGCTTCTTCTGGTACTAAAGCTTTAGTCAAGCTAAGCTTAGACGCTACTTCTACACAACCTAAAACCTTATTAGTATCAATCACTTCTGGTTCTGCATTTTCTGTTGGTGAGAACTTAACTATCTCAGGTACAGCTGTAGCAACTATCCAAACTGGTTCATCACTCAATAAGTCAATGGCATTCTCTATTGATTCAGGTGTATTCTTTGTTAACGGTATGTTCGTATATGTTGAACCACAAACCATTGCAGTAGATGCGTACTCCAATACATCTTCAGCATCAGTAGGTCTTGTACTCAATGAAAGCTTTGCATCATCAAACACAGATACATCATTACTTGATAATGCTACTGGTACACCAAACTATGCAGCTCCTGGTGCAGATCGCTACCATGCAAGCTTAACTTTAACAGCAAAAGGTTTAACAGACTCTGTTGATGGTTTCACGGAGATCGCTCGTATAGTTGATGGAGCATTAGTAGTTAATAAAACTAACACTGTATACTCTGCTATCGGCAATGAGATGGCACAAAGGACATTCGATGAAGCAGGTAACTATACAGTTAATGTATGGCCTCTTCATATCACAGATGCAGTTGATGGAGCCACAGGGTTCTTCACTGCCGCATTAGGTCCTGGTAAAGGTTATGTTCAAGGATATGAATTTGAAACTATCAGTACAACGCCTTTGTCTGTACCTAGAGCAAGGACTCCTTCAAGTTTAATCAGTAAAGATGTTAATACAAACTACGGTAACTATGTAAACGTTACAAACTTAGTTGGTCCATTCGTCACAAATAAAAAGATAACTGAACTTTCAACTGTACCATACACGTCTGTAGAACTACATAGCGTAGTGACTGCTTCAGTGTCTGGATCAACATATAAGATCGGTACTGCACAAGTAAGGTTCTTACAGCAAGTTTCAGGTATCCCAGGAACTTCAGCGGTCTATGCGATGTACCTATTCAACATCACGATGAATAGTGGTCAAAAGTTTGAGAGCGTTAAGTCTATCATCACATCTACATCATCAGCTGACATCGATGCATCAAGTAAAGTAGGTGGTTCTGGTAATACTATCCTATACGGCTCTGACAGTCCAGGTTTAGTATTCCCAATACCTAACCAATATGTTAAGACTATACAAAACGGCAGTTATTCTATCCAAAGAACATTTACTGGTGTAAGTTTCTCAGGTGGAGTTGCACATATAGACACAGAAGACAGTACAGAAAACTTTGAGGGTGATGGCGTAACGACAGGTTTTGGTGGTGGACTAACAGATTCTATAAAGAATAAATCTTACCATGTTGTCATCACAGGAAACTTAACTGCGAGTTCCACAGGTTTAAGTGTAGGGTCTATCATCTCATTTGAAGATGCAAACTCAAGATCGATCGTAGTATCATCTACAGGTAGTGCTTCACAGGCACAATTTAATGTTAATGATACAGGCTTCTCATGTACTGCTACAATCATCGCAGAAGTTACATTAACTACACAATCATATAAGACCAAAGGGTTAAGCGGATACTCTACAGCTATCTTAGGTACTGGTTCTGCATCTGGATTAAATACAACTTATGGTGGTAAAGATACACTAAGCGTGTCAGACATATATCAAGTATATGCTGTATATAACACTGGTTCAACAAATCCTACCGCTGTTAACGTAGATAGTAATACAATGGTTATTGACTGGAACGGAGTAGCATATACAGAAGTTACATCAAACTACATAGTTGATAACGGTCAGCGTTCAGAGATCTATGATCATGGTAACTTAGTATTGACAGGTACGGCACCTACAGATACTAATTACCTATTAGTGATATATAAAAACTTTAGTCATAGTGGCAATGGATACTTAGCAGTAAACTCATATCCTGTAGCATACGAAGACATCCCAACATTTATAGACCCTTCATCAGGTGTAACGTATAACCTTAGAGATTGTATTGACTTCAGACCTAGAAGGGCTGATGGTGATACATCATTAACTAACGGTCAAGTACCAGACCCAACTAGCTCTACTGGTTTAACTACAGCATACCAGTATTACCTTGCACGTATCGACACTATCCTTGCTACGGCAGATAAAAACCTTACCGTATTATCAGGCATTCCTGCAGTCTACCCCACGGTGCCCACAAATATTGGTAATAGCATGGCGATCTATAACCTTGTCATACCTCCATATACAGCAAAGGTATCAGACATTCAAGTTGAGTACATCAACAACGAACGATACACCATGCATGACATCGGCGGTCTTGAAAAACGTATCGCAAATCTAGAATACTACACACAACTATCATTACTAGAATCTCAAGCGCAAGGTACATCAATCACTGATGCATCAAACCTTGAGAAGTTTAAGAACGGCTTTGCAGTAGATGCTTTTACAAGCTCAGACATATATGCTTCATCACAAGTAGATTGGGATAAGAAGTCATGGGGTTGGTGGGCAGCATGGTTCAATGGATCAAATACATGGAACTCTGCATCCACAAACTATAATAACAACTCAATCGCTAACGCAGCAGACCTTGACTTTAAGGTAGCTATTGATCCATATAACCAAAACGCACGAGCAACATTTGATGTTAACTATCATCAATTTACTCCAGCTAATCCTGTATCTACACAAGTTACAGGTGACATAGCAACGCTATCATATACTGAGACATCAGCTATCAATCAACCTCTTGCTAGTGAATACACTAACATCAACCCATTCAATGTTATCAGATATGTAGGTGATATCCAGTTAGACCCTCCATTTGATCAATGGGTAGATACCTCAGTGTTACCATCAGTAAATGACGTGGTGACTATCCAATTACCTGATGCATCATCACTTAGTGATACAGTCGTTACTGGTTACTATGGTGTTCATCCTGGTATGCGTTGGGCTACAACTTCTACATCAAGCACAGTAAATACAAACTTAGTAAGTACAAGCACTACAACACTAGGAACAAGCGTTGTATCAGTTCAATCTGTGCCTTATATCAGACCAAGTACTATCATCGGTGTCGGTACCAAGTTTAAACCTAATGCTCGTCTATACCCATTCTTTGATAATACAAGCATCTCATCGTATGTTAAACCATTACTAGTGCTTACAGTAAATGGTGCTACAGGTATGTTTGATGCAGCTAACTATGAGACATTAACTTTCCATAATACAAGTTATACTGGTACACAGACAGGTACTGCTAGCGCAGCGTTGTTCTCTGCTCCTTTAGCATCTGATCCTACAAAGAGACTACTATACATATTTGGTGCATCTGTAACTCCAAGTAATGGTCAATACGTTGTAGGTTCATCTAGTGGTGTATATGGACAAATAACAGCGGTTAGTGCTGTACCAGCTCTTGGTGATGCATTAGTCCCTGATGAACATGGCAATGTTGCATTTGAGTTTGATGTTCCAGCTAATACTTTTGCAACAGGTCAAAGAGTCATCAGACTAATTGATAACAATACAAACGATATGGCTCTTGAAGAGTCTGTTGGTCAAGCAACGTATACAGCTGTAGGTCTACTACAAAAAGAACAAACAACGTTGTTAACTACACGTGCTGTACAAAACCAACAAGTAACAACTACAACTGGTTACTATTATGACCCTACAGCAGAGTCATTCCTTGTAGATGCTGGATTATACCCACAAGGCATGCATGTTACATCTATCGACTTATACTTTAAGTCTGCAGATACTTCAGTTCCTGTAACAGTAGAGATCAGGACTACAGCTAATGGTTATCCAAGTTCAGTTGGTACTATACCATTTGCTTCTGTAACGTTAAACGCTGAAGATGTAAACGTTTCTGATACTGCAACAGTAGCTACTAACTTTATGTTCCCAAGCCCTATCCATTTAGTTCCTGGTGAATATGCTATCGTTGTATCATCTAACTCTAACCAATACGAAGTGTTTACTGCAACTGTAGGTTCAACACTATTAAATGGTACAAGGTTGATAGATAAACAACCATACATTGGTTCTCTATTTAGATCACAAAATGCTTCTACATGGACTGCTGATCAAAACTCAGACCTCATGTTTAATATCAACAGAGCAAGCTTTACTTCTACAGGTACCATTGAGTTTGATATAGAAGACCCTGCATCTGCACTCAGCTATCAAACATTATATACTAACATCGCGGCTGTTACCCCAACAGGTACAACACTAACATGGGCTGCAAAAGCATATAACGGTTCGGCCTTTGACTCTGCATGGGCATCTATCAACTTAAGTCAAAACATTGACTACCCATCATTGAAACAGATAGCTGCTGCAGCTGGTATCGGTGGCACTCCAAGCTTAAGGTTACAAGCTACACTAACAACTACAAACGACCAAGTATCTCCATTCATTGATACATCAAGCGTTGCTGTAGTGACAGCTCTTAATAAGATCAACAATGATGCATCAGGTGAAGCTGGAGTATCTGCAGGTGGTACAGCCTTTGCAAGATACGTAAGTAAACCTATCAACCTTGCATCTGGGTTTGAATCAACAAACTTAAACGTTAGGGTTGATGTCAACGCTCCAGCTGGTACAAGTATCAAGTGTTACTATAGAACACTACCAACTTCTGCTACGACACCTATCACTGATGAATATTGGGTACTAATGAACCTTGAGAGCACAGCAGCTCCATCAACATCTAACTATAAGTTCTCAGAGTATAGTTTCTTCCCAACTGGTGCTTTTGATCAGTATGGTGTGCCACAAAACTCACCTATTGCAACAAGGTTTAATGCTTTCCAAATCAAGATAGTATTATTATCAAGCAATACAGCAGTGACACCATTGCTACAAAACCTTAGAATCATTGCATTGGATACATAATGAGAGCAAAGATACAAAACCAGACTTTAGTAAGGGACCTTAATACAGGAGCTATCCTAGAGACTGATGTTGTAAAGTTAAATAGGCATAGAGCTATACAAAACGCTATAGCTGAGAGAGAAAACAAGATAGACGATCTTGCAGAAAGAATAAATAAACTAGAAACAATCATAGAACGGATGACAAATGACAACACTAACGCTTAGATCAGTAAAAGGTGCACCTTTAACAAACACTGAGATGGATACTAACTTTACCAATCTGAGTACAGATATTGGTACAAGGTTGCTCGCATCAGCTTATACAGCATCTGATATATTAACTAAATTAGAAACAGTAGATGGTTCTGGTTCAGGGCTTGACGCTGATAAGCTTCATGGTTACTTACCCGCCACTACTAGTACAGTAAACACGATCGTACAGAGGGATGGATCTGGTAACTTTGCTGCAAACGTCATCACAGCAAACTTAACAGGTAACGTCACAGGTAGTGTATCAGGTAATGCTGGTACAGTTACAAACGGTGTGTATACTACAGATACTGGTACAGTGACAGCTACCATGTTAGCTGGAAGTATCCCAAGTTCTAAGCTTACTACGACTGGTATTTCTGCTGCAACATACGGTTCTGCTACAGTTATCCCAGGAATTACAGTTGATACCGCAGGTAGAGTTACTGGAGCTACAGGGTTTGATATTCCTGGTAGTTCATCAAATATACAATATAGCAGCCTTGGTGTTGGTACAACTGCATCTGGTACTGTCGGTGAGATCCGTGCTACAAACCAAATCACATCATACTACTCAGACGAAAGATTAAAGACAAAGTTAGGTGGTATAGAAAATGCACTTGATAAGGTTGATGCTTTATCTGGCTTCTACTATGAAGCTAATGAATCAGCTCAAGCTTTAGGTTTTGCTGTTAAGAGGGAAGTTGGCGTATCTGCACAAGAAGTTCAAGCAGTACTACCAGAGATCGTTACAGACGCTCCAGTAGATACACAGTACTTAACCGTACGATATGAAAGATTAGTACCACTGTTGATCGAAGCTATCAAAGAATTAAGAGCAGAAGTTAACTCTTTAAAAGGTAACTAGGATAAAAGATGGCAACAACTAAGATAGGTAATGGTAATATAACATTTGGTGATAACACATCACTAAGTAGCGCTAATTTACCATATGCAAATATAACAAACAAAAAAACAAACCTTAGTCAATTTACTAATGACTTGGGTAACTATGGTGGTTTTTTCCCTGTCACAGGTGTAGATACTACCGCGTACAGTACTGGTGCTTTTGCTAATATAGGTGTTGGAGTAAACAGTGCGGGCAATTTAACATTGATAACTGATGGTAATTGCAACTGTAACTGTAACTGTAATTGTTAGGATAATAGATGTCAACAAAAATAACAAATGGATCATTAGTTTTTGGAGATAACACCACACTATCTTCTGCAAATGTTACACAATCACAATTAACTAGTGCTCCTACTAATCTTAGTCAGTTTACTAATAATCTTGGCAACTACTATCCATTTATTACAATTGATAATTTAAGTCATGCTGCAGTTTTTATTGGAAGTATATCAGGAACCAATCTAACTGTAACAAGTATCATATCTGGTAGCATAGCTATCGGCAATAATCTTGGTCCTAATGCATTAAACGGTGTTGGTGTTGCAAACGGTACATATTTTGTATCACAGACTTCAGGCGCTACAGGAGGTACTGGAGTATATGTGGTCAGCGTTTCACAAAATTTAGCTAGTACAAAACTTTATCAGATGACATTATCAGGTTACTATGCATATAATGAATATGGTCCAAGACACTTAAACTGGAATGGTACAACTTTGTCAATCAATGCTAATAATTGTAATTGCAACTGTAACTGCTAAGGATAATAAATGGCAACGATATTAGAAAATGGTGATATAAAATTTGGTGATGGTACTACTTTAAGTACAGCATCATTTGTATGGGGCACTGTAGGTGCATCAGGCGCTACAGGAGCCACAGGTATAGTTGGAAGACCAACAGCACTAAGTCAGTTTACTAATGATCTTGGTAACTATGGACCATTCTTATCAGCTGGAAACCTCATAAGCGGTGATAACCTTAACAGTGGTGTTATTAGCGCATGCGGTAGCGGAAGAGGAGGAGTAGGTCACCTTACAAGTGGAGTTTGGGGATTATATTGGAACGGTGCTACTGGTGCTTCCGGAGCTTTAACTTTACAAAACTATAACTGTAACTGTGCATGTAATTGCTAATAAATAGATAAAAAGGAAAAAACAATGAATTTTTACTCACTAAGTACAACAAGAACGTTATCAAAAAACGATGTCACTATCAAAAATGATATCTTGACATTGGAGATTTCTGATACTACTGTTACTGCAATTGGAACAACCAATGCTGTTGGTACATTCAATCTAGCAGAACTAGTACAAAAATATTCTCAGGATCATGGATGTATCGCGTTGTTTCCAAAAGCAATGCATATCCCAGATACTCAAGAATTCATGGCTATGGAGACTACACAACTTTCATTAAGTGAAAAGGGCGGAGGTGATCCAGGTATGATCTATCAAAAAACTGATGTGACACCAGCGGCAGAAGGTAAAACATATCCAGGTTCACCATGGTCAGTTATCAACAGTAGATACTCTTCATATGGTTACTTGTATATCTTAACACCATATAAGGATTGTCCTACCAGCGAACTAACTATCATATTTAGAGATGGTGCAAACATCACAGTTAACGGATCAGCTCCTTCATCTACATCTATAGTATCGATGCATGCATTCTTAGAATCATGGTTACCTATCATAGTTAATGGACCAAGTACTATTAAAGCTGGTGATACACATGCATATACAGTGACGGCTCCAGCAAACACTACGGTTTATCTTTCATCTGATATTGGTGTAATTAATAGATCACGTGTAACGAATGGTGGTACATTTAACTTAGACACTACTGGATTAAATGCTGGTGAAGTAGTAACAATTAAAACTGGATACAAATACTGGACTGGCGTATCTACTAAGGTAGTAACACTTGACTAATATTGCACAACTATGGCCAACCAATATTCTTATTGAACAAAGAGCGGTTGAAGCTACTGATGATTTTTTAAAGAATATTATTAGTATTGGTGAAGAATATGAAGCTCAGCATCCTGAGGCTCATGTCCCTTATTATATGCGTAAGTCAAAAGAGGCAGCTTATAACTTACTAGCTGATCCTCGTCCAGAATGCCAGCTATTTAAAAGTATGTTAAAATCTAGGATGGCTCAGTTAGCTGCAGCTGAAGGTTTTATTAATCCAGAAGAAGTAGAGTTTGAAGCTATCACTAGCTTACGTAAGTTTGCTCCTGGTGAGTATGCAAAGCCTCACAATCATAGAAGCGTTGACTACGTGGCAGTTTTATGGGTATCTATGGAAGTCACAGACTTTCCAAATAATAATACTCATCAAAAACCTGCAGGAAATAGGTTACACATAATCGATCCTATTTCTTCAAGAAGTAGATTATTGAATCATGAGATGTTATTCCCAATAAGTCCTGTACTAGGAACATTTACTATACATCCTTCTTCAATATTCCATACTACTGAAGTTAACTTAGGAAGCGTTGATACTATTGCATTAGTTACTAACATAAAGGTTGTTGAATCTGTAAGGAATTACGTTACATTATAATTTATAATTAAGGACATGAAATGGCGAAGTTTAATATAAAATGTGTGAGACCTGTAACAAATGAAGATGTAGAGTTTTGGTATGATAACATGACTTCTGAGATATCAGATGCAAATGGAAACGTGATAGATTTTAGTAACGGTAATACTCGTTCCTATAAAGAAGTGTTTACTACAAGTAAAGACACTCCAGCAAAAAAGAGTAAAGATATTAAGATCCTCAAGATACAGCTAGGCTTATCTTGTAATTATGAATGTGTCTACTGCAGTCAAAGGTTTGTACCTAAAGCTGATGAGATGACAAAGGATGATGTAGGTCCGTTCTTAGATCAACTACCAACATGGTTTGATGGTGGTGATAATAAAGACGGTACTGGAGTTAAAGTAGAATTTTGGGGTGGTGAGCCCTTTGTATATTGGAAGAGTCTAAAGCCTCTTGCTGAAGGCATGAGGAAGATGTATCCAAACATAGCATTTGGTATAGTGACTAATGGTACTATATTAGACTTAGAAAAGAATGAATGGCTTGATAACTTAGGGTTTAGTGTTGGTATATCACATGATGGACCAGGTTATCATGTTAGAGGGTTAGACCCATTCGATGATCCAGAACAATTCGCGATGATCATGGATCTATGGAATAGGTTAGGACCAAAGAATCGTATGAGCTTTAACGCTATGGTGAATAAAGATAACCAAAGCCGTGCAGCCATAAGTCAATGGTTTAAAGATAAACTTGGGTTTGATGTACCTATCGGAGAAGGTGGGTTCATTGATCCATATGATGAAGGTGGTGCTAGCGTTTGTTTTACTGATGAACACGATCACCTTAACTATCGAGCTAATACGTTTAAAGAAGTAAGAAGTGGACTTGGAACTAATGTTGGTGCCACTAAGAAGAAGATCAACGAGTTCATAACATCTATACAAACCAAAAGACCAGCTGTTGCTGTAGGTCAGAAGTGTACGATGGATGATGAACACAATATTGCAGTAGATTTAAAAGGTAACGTGCTAACATGTCAAAACGTTAGCTCTGTAGCTATAGGATTTAATGGTGAGAGTCACCTTATCGGTAACGTTAATGACTTTGACAACATCAAGTTAAAGACTAGTACACACTGGAGTCATAGAGAAGAGTGTCCTACATGTCCAGTATTACAGATATGTCAAGGTTCATGCATGTTTTTACATGGAGATATGTGGAGCCTAGCATGTGATAACGCTTACTCTGATAACATACCGTTCTTCATGGCTGCGTTTGAGATGTTAACAGGATGTCTCCCATACTATATTGACGGAGACCTTGATGAGTCTAGAAAAGACATCATCGGAGCTGTAAAAGGGATACCAGAACCTAAGACTGGTAAGAAGATTATAAGCATACAACCAATTTAAAGGAACCAGTGTCGTATAAATAATAACTATGGCAGCTATAACAAATTTTTATATTGACACTGGATCAAACTTTGGTGCAGTAATCACTGTGGTGGGTTCAGACGGACTGCCACTAAACTTATCGGGTTTTACTACTCGGGCTTACATACGTAAGTCTTATATAGCTCATAATCATATTGACTTTCATGCTGAAGTATACTCTACTACAGGTGGACAAGTAAGACTATCATTGTCTGCAGCTGATACTGCATCGATTAAACCTGGAAGATACATGTATGATGTATACGTGACATCACCTTTTGGAGAATCATTAAGAGTCTCAGAAGGTGTTATTATATTCACACCACAAATAACGCAATCTGATCCTCCAGAGATCATATAAGGAATAAGAATGGCATTAGGAGACGTATACGTAGAAGTCGCGGCCGTTGGTATACAAGGGCTATCAGGTAACGGTGCTGGCTTTGGTGCTACCGGTCCTACTGGTGCAACAGGCCCACAGGGAGATACAGGTGGTGCATCAGGCCCACAGGGTGCAAGCGGTGCTACAGGTCCTAAAGGAGAACAAGGCGCTTCAGGTATTGGTGCATCAGGTGCACAAGGTCAACAAGGCATTCAAGGTGCAAGCGGTGCAATAGGTACACAAGGTGCATCTGGTATCGGAGCCAGCGGTGCACAAGGTGCAAGCGGTGTAACTGGTGCGAGCGGTGTTGGTGTTGCAAACATCACGGTAAGTAACATCAGTGGTGCAACTGGTGGTGCTACAGGATCAATCACTAACGAAGTAACAGGTGTAAACGCTCTAAGGTTCGATAGGGATACAGGATTCAACGTATCAGATCTTGGTGGCGGTGAAGTTAAAGTAAGTCTTGGTTCTGCGTTCAAGACTATCAAAGTAGACGGTCAGACAGACCTCGTAGCTGTAGCAGAAGATACACTACATATCATTGGTGGTACTGGTATCACCATCACAACAGATCATTCAGCAAACCCACAATCATTAACTATATCTGCAACAGCATCAGGTTCTGGTGCAACAGGTGCTACTGGTCCACAAGGAGCTAGTGGTATCGATGGTGCTTCTGGTACTATTGGTTTGGATGGAGCGACAGGTACACAAGGTGCCACAGGTCAAACAGGTGCTACTGGAATTCAAGGTGCAAGTGGTTCAACAGGTTTAACTGGAGCGACAGGTACACAAGGTGCCACAGGTCAAACAGGTGCTACTGGAATTCAAGGTGCTTCTGGTACACAAGGAGCAAGCGGTATTGCAGGAGCAACTGGAGTAGGTTTACCAGGTGCTACTGGTCCATACGGTGCCACAGGTGCACAGGGTGCTGGAGCGACTGGTGCTACTGGACCTATAGGTATTACAGGTGCAACAGGTATCGAAGGTCCTGTAGGTGCATCTGGTATTGGTGTAGACAACGTAATTGACTTTACCACCAATAACACAACAGATGAACAGCTAATAGACATCTTAGATACCTCAATATATAGGAGTGCAAAGTATCAGGTACAGCTGACAAAAGGTACAAACTACTATGCTGAAGAGTTATTACTCTTATGGGATAAAGCAAACGTATTCTTTACAGAGTATGCAGGTATGGGTGAATCATTAGGATCATTCGCTACGTATTACTCACCTGTAGATAATGACTATTCATCACCAGATATCAACATTTCGGCTCTGTCGTTCTGGACTGGAACAACATTAACTATATACTCTACATCAAATTCAGCAGTACAAGCATTACTATCAGCAATACCTACAACAGTAATATCATTAAATGGAGGAGCTATATCAGCGACTCTTAGTAGTAAGTTTATCATGACTAGCCCAGGTGTATACGTAGCATCTACTGTTGAAAGTAGATCACCTTTATTAATAGTATCACGTATTCAATGGTCTGGGACAGGCTATATTGAGTTAAGATTTACGCCCCAAAGTCCTTATACTGATATAAAATACATAAGAACTACGATAGGACTCTAAATAAATTTATTATAAATAATAGTATAAAGCACTAACACCATCATCAAGGAGATCAAACTGTGGCAACGAATAATTCAACTTTTGTAGTAAGAAACGGGCTATCCGTAGGGGGTGCGTCAGGCATAATTGACGTCATTGACGAAAACGGTAATTGGATAGGAGCCGAACTTCCTGCTGGAGCTACAGGTGCCACAGGTTACACAGGTGCAACAGGTGTCCAAGGTATTGACGGTGCAACCGGTTATACCGGTGCAACCGGTATCGATGGTGCATCAGGTGCCACGGGTGCTGATGGTGCCACAGGTTATACAGGTGCTACTGGTATTGATGGTGCAAGTGGTGCAACTGGTATAGATGGTGCTACAGGTTATACAGGTGCTACTGGTGTTACAGGTGCAACAGGTATTGACGGCGCAACAGGTTACACAGGTGCTACAGGTTATACTGGTGCAACTGGTATCGATGGTGCATCAGGTGCTACAGGTTATACAGGTGCAACTGGTCAAACAGGTGCAACAGGTTCTGCCGGTCTTAACGGTGACAAATACGCAACAACCTCAACTGATCCATTAACACTTACAGACTACGCTCTTGGTGTTACATTAACAATTAATGTAGAAACTGGTCTTTCATATACTCCACAACAATCAGTATTAGTTGCTTCTCAAACTAATCCTACCGATTATGTAATCGGTTATGTAGATAACTACAATTCAGGTACTGGTCAATTAGATTTAATCATCACAACCGCAGATCATGCAACAGGCACACAATATACAGCATGGACAGTAAACCTTGATGGTGCTGTCGGTGTTCAAGGTGCTACAGGTTATACAGGTGCAACAGGTATTCAAGGTGCAAGCGGTGCTACAGGTGCCGATGGTGCATCAGGTGCTACAGGTTTCCAAGGTGCTTCAGGCGCCACTGGTTACACAGGTGCAACCGGTTCTCAAGGAGATCAAGGTGCATCAGGTGCTACTGGTTTTCAAGGTGCTAGCGGTGCAACAGGCATTGATGGTGCTTCTGGTGCAACCGGTGCTGATGGTGCAAGCGGTGCGACAGGTATTCAAGGAGCTTCAGGTGCAACTGGTGCTGACGGCGCTACAGGTTATACTGGTGATACAGGTGCTACTGGTCCAGTAGGTGCAAGTGGTGCAACAGGTGCTCAAGGTAACGATGGTGTACAAGGATATCAAGGTGCTTCAGGCGCAACTGGTATCGATGGTGCAACAGGTTATACAGGTGCTACAGGTATCGACGGTGCAAGTGGCGCGACAGGTTATACTGGTGCTACAGGTTATACAGGTGCAACTGGTATCGATGGTGCTACAGGTTACACAGGTGCGACAGGTATTGACGGTGCTTCAGGTATCGATGGTGCAACCGGTTATACTGGTGCAACTGGTATTGACGGCGCTTCAGGTGCTACAGGTATCGATGGTGCAACTGGTTACACAGGTGCAACAGGTATTGCTGGTGCTAGCGGTGCTAACGGTGACCTCTATGCAACATCATCAACTTCAAGATTCACTATCGGCGGAACTGGTCAAATCACATTAACAGTTGATTCTGGTTTAGCTTATACTCCAGCTCAATCAATCGTAGTTGCTTACGATGATACAAATTATCAATTAGGTACAGTTGTAAGTTACAGCGGTGACCAATTAGTATTCGACAAGACAACAGCAGTTGGTTCAGGTGAACATACAGCATGGACAGTTAACCTTGATGGTGCACAAGGTGTTCAAGGTGCAACTGGTTACACAGGTGCAACAGGTATCGATGGTGCTTCAGGTGCCACTGGTTTCCAAGGTGCATCAGGTGCTACAGGTTTCACTGGTGCAACAGGTCCTCAAGGTGTAGATGGTGCGACTGGTTATACTGGTGCAACAGGTTATACTGGTGCAACTGGTATCCAAGGTGCTTCAGGTTTCACAGGAGCAACAGGTCCTCAAGGATTAGATGGAGCTACTGGTTACCAAGGTGCAAGTGGTTCAACAGGTTTAACTGGTGCTACAGGTACAGGTTTAACTGCAGGAAACGATCCATTAACAACTACAGTTGCTAACCAAACTATCGATTCATATGATGCTACAGTTTACAGGACAGCTAAGTATATCATCCAAGCTACACATGGTAGCGATGTACACTCAACAGAAGTATTGGTAACGCATGATGGTTCAGATGCTTCAGTTACAGAGTATGCAACGATGTACTCAACAGCGTCTCTAATGACTGTAAGTGCAAACTATGACTCTGGTACAGTATACGTTAAAGTATCACCAGTAAATACAAACACAACAATCGACTTCTTAAGAGAAGCAGTACTAGCTTAATAACAAATAAAATTCAGGAGATAGGCACGTGTCACTACCAACCAATGATATAAAGTTTAACGTCAAGAACGGACTAGCGGTCGGTGCCTCTGGATTTGAGGTCATCAACACAGCTGGTGAATGGGTCGGAGCTTCTGGTCCAGGTGAATCACCATACGGTGCAACAGGTGTTAGAGGAGAGACAGGATCTACTGGTGCTACCGGTATTGATGGTGCTTCTGGTGTAACTGGTCAAACAGGTGCTACAGGCGGTAATGGTGGTACATATGTATCAATCGATGCAACTGTAACAGCTGCATTAGATAACGCTTGGTTAGTATATCCAACGCTCTACGGTAGCTACATTCGTATTGATGGTAGAGCGCTATCAGCTACTCCTGCACCAGGAATGACGTTTGTATATAACTCAGTTACATACACAGTTTATAATTATGTAGATCAAGGTGATATATCTTTCTTAGGTTTAACAAACACACCTATAACTTTAGGTGATATTCCAGTAAATGCAACAATCACAATTACAGGATATAGCGCTGCTACAAATACAGGTTATGCAGGTGCAACTGGCCCAACTGGTGAGACAGGTGCTACAGGAGCAACAGGCGCCCAAGGTGCTACAGGTTCTCAAGGTGTAACTGGTCAAGATGGTGCACAAGGTTATGACGGTGCTACTGGTGTTCAAGGTGTAACAGGTGATCAAGGTCCAACAGGTCTTGATGGTGCTACAGGTGGATTCGGTGGTTACATTGCAAACACATACGTATTCGATCCAGCTTATATCGGTAGTCAGTTATATTACCCAAATGACGACTACTTCACAATTTCAGATGATAACGAAGGTTACTATAATGCGCTAGGTACTCAAAACATTGCCGGCGGCAATGCTTACATGTTCAGCTTTACCTTCGATTACTTTAGTGACAACGCTAATTCAGTTGGTATCGCAAACAGTAATGTTGATCTTAATGCTATGCTTGGTGGTCCTGATGAAAACTCCATAGCTTATACGCAAAACGGTGATATCTATTATGCTGGTTCATATGTAACTCATTATGATAGCTATACTAGTGGAGACAAGATTGATATAGCTGTAGACACTGATAACCATTTAATATGGTTCAGAGTAAACAATGGTTACTGGAATGGTAATATCTCTAATGATCCAGCTACTGGTGTTGGCGGTTTATCAGTTGATAATTCTGTATTTAGTGCTGGTGTTTATCCAGCAGTAGGTATCTATGGTTCTAATGGTCCTGCACAATTTACTATCAATGATGTTGCTGAATACGGTGTTCCAAGCGGATTCACATTCTTACGTCGTGGTGTAACAGGAAATGCTGGTTACATAGGTGCAACAGGTCAAACAGGTGAAGTTGGTGCAACTGGTTCATATGGTCACAGATACAAAACTTCTTCAACCACTGCATTTACACTTGCATCTACAGGTGCTACAGGAGTTGTAGTCGTAGATGAAAGATTAAGTTATGGTGGTGGTGAAACAATTATTCTTACCGATGGTGGTGGTATACATCAACATGGTACAGTTACAAGTTACGATCCAGTAACAAACATCCTTGCATTTACACAAACAGATCACGTAGGTACTGGTTCACATAACGCATGGGTAATCAACCTTGACGGAGCAGTAGGTCAAATTGGTGCTACTGGTGTTACCGGTCAAGACGGCGCACAAGGTATCGATGGCGAACGAGGATTGCAAGGTCGTACATATAATGCCAGAGGTGCAACTGGTGCTGATGGTGCTACAGGTACAGTAGGTTTAACTGGTGCAACTGGTGTTGCTGGTGCTACAGGTGAACGAGGATTTCAAGGTGCAACTGGTGAAGCTGGTATAGACGGAGCTTCTGGTGCTGATGGTATCCAAGGTTCAACAGGTTTAGATGGTGCAACAGGTCCTGATGGCGAACAAGGTTACACAGGTGTAGATGGTGCAACAGGTTATACTGGTGCTACTGGTGCTCAAGGTGGTGATGGTTCATCAGCTGCAATTCAATTTGATACTGGTTATGGTCATTATGGGCCTAATCAAACAATTTCAAGCGGCAGTAACGGCGCAAATACAATATTAAGTGGTACAGTTGGTTATGTTGAATCAGCAATAACTACTGCTGAAATGGCAACATACGCTAACTCTGGTTTAAGTATGTTTGGTGTAAGGTTAGATGCTGATATACCTGCTACTACTAATCGCATTGGCTTAGGAACATCTGGCATTGATGTTAATAATGCATTAGGAAGATATGATGACCAATCGCAAGGATTCCAACAAGATGGTACTGTTTGGATAAATGGTATCCAAACTGATTCATTAGGTATTAATTGGGGCGTTGGAGATTTAGTAGAAGTTGCAGTTAATTATAATTATAATACAGGAGTATTTTGGGCAAGAGTTAACGGTGGAGCATGGTCAAAAGGCGGTGATCCAGCAACTAATACTAACGGTTCACCATTCTTATTAGCTCAATCGCATAGTTATCCAGCAGTAAGCACACTCGATGGTGCTGTGTTTGAATTAATAACTACTCCACAACATGATGTTCCAAGTGGATACACATATTTAGGTAATACAGCTGCAACTAACATAGGTTACACAGGTTCAACTGGTGCAACAGGTGCTACTGGTCCAGACGGTAACCAAGGCATTGATGGTGCATCAGGTCCAACAGGTCAAGACGGTGCAACTGGTATCGATGGCGGAATCGGTATAACTGGTGATCAAGGTCAAACTGGTGAGACAGGTGCTACAGGTGTACAAGGTCCAACAGGTCCAGACGGTCAACAAGGTATCTTAGGTTATGACGCAGCGACTGGTCCTACAGGTCAAGACGGTGCAACAGGTGCTACTGGTGTACAAGGTATCGATGGTGCATCAGGTCCAACAGGTGAGACTGGTACTGATGGTGCAACTGGTTCATATGGTCATAGATTCAAAGCAATATTACTTAACACTGACTACTACATTGATAACGGTGTAAATATCAATGTAAGTGGTGATATCAATATACAAATAGATTCACAAACACTTGACTACTCATATTCATATGCTGCTGGTCAAACTATCATCATCTCTAAAGATTCAGAGAACTTTGCTACAGCTTTAGTAAACAGTTATGATAATATTACTGGTACTATTAATATTACTATCGTAACAGAAGTAGGTAACAGTACTCCAGGAGTTGATACACTTTATGTTAACCTTGACGGTGCAGTCGGTATGGAAGGTGCATCAGGTGTAACAGGTCAAGATGGTGCCACAGGTATTAATGGATATAAAGGTGCAACTGGTGCTTTCGGTGAACAAGGTTATACAGGTTCAACTGGTGCTACTGGTGTACAAGGTGCTTCAGGTGTAACTGGTGAACAAGGTCAAACAGGTTTAGACGGAGACCAAGGTATACAAGGTGAAACCGGTTTAGATGGTGCTACTGGTATTACTGGTGCTTCAGGTGCTACTGGTCCTGACGGTGATCAAGGTTACACAGGTCTACAAGGTTACAGCCTAGCAAACGGTTCAACAGGATTATCTGGCACATCACAAACAACAGTAGATATGTTTGCTGCTAACGAAGTTGGTACAGCTAAGTATATCGTACAAGGTGTTAGCACAACAAACAAAGTACAAGCTACAGAAGTTATCTTAACACAAAATGCGTCTGCAGTTTACATGACTGAGTATGCGACATTAAGATCAGATAAAGCTACGAAAGTCATGGATGTAACAGCAGTAACAAACGGTTCAGTGATATCATTGAAGGTAACTCCAACATCTTCTGGCACAGCGATTAGTTGGGTAAGAGAGTCTGTACAAGGTCGTATCGGTGGAACAACTGTTGATGACCCAAGCGGATTAAACTTATTCTACTCATTAAATAACTCTGATAACGGCGCGATACCATTAGGTAAAGCATACTTATACCCAGATACATACTGGTCTAACTTAATCGACTTCGCTTCATTGGTCGGCACAGAGATCACAGTTGATTCTGCTGGCATAGGTCCACAAAACCCTGCAGCTGGTACAATAGTATCATGGGATGGCAGTACATTGATAGTGAACATCGTATCTGGTAACTTCCAATCAAGGACAGATTTAGATAAGATCACATACGGGTACTAATAAATAACATATACACATAAACACTGGGGAAAATGAACCGTGTCTACAAGCAATAAATCGTTCGTCATCAAGAACGGACTATCCGTTGGTGGTGCCTCAGGCATCGTCGACGTCATCGACCAATACGGTAATTGGATCGGCGCGACCGGAACTCTTCAAGGTGCATCAGGCTCAACAGGTTTAACAGGAGCAACTGGAGTCACAGGTAATACTGGTGCTACAGGTGTTCAAGGTGCAAGCGGTGTTCAAGGTGCTAGTGGTTCCACAGGTTTAACAGGAGCTACAGGTTCTCAAGGTATTCAAGGAGCAAGTGGAAGTACTGGTTTAACTGGTGCGACTGGTTATACTGGTGCAACAGGCACTCAAGGTATTCAAGGTGCTTCAGGTTCTACAGGTTTAACCGGTGCAACAGGTGCTCAAGGTATTCAAGGTGCTTCAGGTTCTACAGGTTTAACCGGTGCAACAGGTGCTCAAGGTATTCAAGGTGCTTCAGGTTCTACAGGTTTAACCGGTGCCACTGGTACAGGATTAACTGGTGCTACTGGTTATACTGGAGCCACAGGTTCTCAAGGTGCAGCAGGCCAATCAAACAGTATATTCAACTATCAAGCAAAGACAACGACTCAAAGCGGTTCTACATACGTTGGTGATGGATACATCGTATGGAATAACTCTACACAGATAAGTTCAACAAACATCTGGGTCAGTCACCTAACAGAAGACACTATAAGTGGTGGTTCTACTAATGCTATTGACATCGACATCTATCTTGCTTTGCTTCAACAAGGTCAAGAGTTCATCATTCAAGATGCAAATTTGTCTAATAACTACCAGATATGGACAATATCAGGGACAGTAACAAACCAAACAAGCGGTACTAATAGCTGGTACGATATACCTGTAACCTTAGTATCTAGCGGAGGTACAGGAACAAGCAACTTTGCAAATGATCACCAGTTATTCCTTGGTATAGTATCAGGAACGCAAGGTGCTTCAGGTTCTACTGGTTTAACAGGTGCCACCGGTATTAGTGGTGCAACAGGTTCTCAAGGTATCCAAGGTGCAAGCGGTGCTACAGGTTCTCAAGGTGTACAAGGTGCAAGCGGTGCTACAGGTTCTCAAGGTGTACAAGGTGCATCAGGTTCTACTGGATTAACCGGAGCTACTGGAGTTCAAGGTGTACAAGGTGCTACAGGATTAACGGGTTTAACAGGCGCCACAGGTACAGCAGGAACAAACGGTGCGACTGGTTCTGCAGGAATTAACGGTACAAACGGTGCAACAGGGACTGCAGGTGCAACTGGAAGTGCAGGTACAAACGGTGCGACTGGTTCTGCAGGAACAAACGGTGCGACTGGTTCTGCAGGAACTAATGGTGCGACTGGTGTTACCGGTAATACAGGAGCTACAGGTCCTCAAGGTATCCAAGGTATTCAAGGTGTGCAAGGTGCATCAGGTTCGACAGGTATTAGTGGAGCGACTGGTGCAACCGGTCCAGCAGGAACTAATGGTTCACAAGGTGCGTCAGGTTCGACAGGTATCAATGGTGCAACAGGTGCCACTGGTCCAGCAGGAACCAACGGAACTAATGGTGCTACAGGTACAGCAGGGATAAATGGTGCAACTGGTGCGACCGGTACAGCAGGAATAAATGGTGCCACTGGCGCAACAGGTATCATCGGTAGTATTGGATTAGGTGCGACTGGTGTAACATACTATCCAGTCATGACAGGTGCTACTGGCCCGATGCCTAACGGCTATCTTGCAACTACATACTCATTTACTCCAAGCACAGGTATATTCTCTGCACCTACACATGTAGCGACAGCATCTATAGGTGCATCAGGCACACAAGGTGCGTTTGCATACGGTACACTAAACTATGCAGATGGTAACATCATGGGTTCATGGTCATCATCAGTCGATAACTATAACCAACTACTTTTACAAAATACAAGCAACACAGCTAATGCATCAACGAACTTCGTTGTATCAAATGCACTTGCTACAAACTCAACTAACTATGCAGAGCTTGGTATCAACTCACCAACGTTCTCTGGTACAGGTATATTCAGTAATCCTGGTATAGCATACTTAGGTTCACAGTCACAAGACCTAGCTATCGGTACATACGGATCTAATGCTATCTACTTTGTAATTAATAGCTTATCTACAGCGGCGATGGTTATCGGTGCATCTGGTGCCATCAACATGAACGCTCCACTAAACGTTGGTGGAGGAACTGTTGGCGCTACAGGTTCTATCGTATCAAGCGGTGGAGCTGCACATGGTGGTGGTCTTGCAGTTGGATCTACAACACTTGGTGCTACAGGTTCTATCGTATCAAGCGGTGGAGCTGCACATGGTGGTGGTCTTGCAGTTGGATCTACAACACTTGGTGCTACTGGTGCATTGACAGCATTCACAGTCGGTGCAACAGGTGTTACAACAAATACATTAGTATCCACTAACGCAGCACTGCAAACTCTTGAAATTGGCACAGGAGCTACTGGTGCAACAGGTTCTATTAATGCCTCAGGTGATCTTAACGTTGGTGGTAATGCAGTGGTTACTGGTAACCTTACAGTTAATGGTACAACTACTACAATCAATACAACTACTCTAACCGTTAATGATATAAACGTTGAGCTTGGTAAAGTAACAACACCTACAGATACTACAGCAGCAGGCGGTGGTATAACATTACATGGTACAGCAGATAAGACATTAATCTGGCAATCATCAGCTACTACTGGTGGAACAAACACTGGTTACTGGAATGCTTCAGAAAACTGGAACTTATCTGGTACAAACAAAGCATACTATATCAATGGTGTGTCAGTGCTTAGTGCAAATACATTGGGTTCTGGTATCACAGCGTCAAGCTTAACATCACTTGGTACTATCGCAACACTATCTGCTGGAACTATTGGTGCGACAGGTGTTACCACTAATACATTAAGTGTTGGTACGATTGGTGCAACAGGCGTTACTACTAATATATTAACATCATCAAACATAGTTGCTGGTGCAACAGGTGCTACAGGATTTATTGGAGCTACTGGCTCTATATCAGGTTTATCAGGATACTTTAATACACTAACTGTTGGTGGTGTATCAGTTACTGGCGCATCTGGCGCTGCAGGTGCTACTGGTCCTGCAGGAACTAACGGTGCCACTGGTCCTGCAGGAACTAACGGAACTAACGGAGCTACAGGTACAGCAGGAACTAACGGTGCCACTGGTCCTGCAGGAACTAACGGAACTAACGGAGCTACAGGTACAGCAGGAACTAACGGTGCCACTGGTCCTGCAGGAACTAACGGTGCTACTGGTCCTGCAGGAACACAATCTACAGCATATAACTCAGCATTTACTGCACAATTTGGTACACTTACTGGTGCTACAGGCGCGACTGGTGCTGTATACATACTAGGTTCATTAGGAGTTGGAACTGCGACAGTAGGAGCTACAGGATCTATCACTGCAACTGGTAATATTACTGGTCCTGCTTTAGTTACTGGTGCAACAGGTGCCACAGGCTTTGTTGGTGCTACCGGTTCTATGTCTTCACAAGCTGGTTACTTCAGTAGCATATATCTTAACGGTGTTGCATTATCTGCATCAGGTGGTGGTGCTACGATCACTAATGATAATGCGTCAGCTGGTCCATACTATCCAGTTATGTCATCTGCGACATCTGGTACTTTCTCTACTGCATACACTGCAAGCGCTGGATTATACTTTAACCCATCTACTGGTACTATCAACGCTACGATATTCAACTCTCTATCAGATAAGCGTAAGAAAAAGAACATCAAGAAGATCAAGAACGCTGCTGATACTATAACACAGTTAAACGGTGTTGAGTTCCAATGGAAAAACAACGGCATGAAGTCTTACGGTGTTATTGCTCAAGAGCTTGAAGAAGTGATACCAGACCTCGTAACGACAGACGATGCTGGTAATAAGTCAGTTAACTACAACGGCTTGTTTGGTTTCCTAATCAACGCTATCAAAGAACAACAAAAACAAATAGATGAGCTATCTAAAAAGATAGATAAATAATTTTACATTAAACACAATCTATATTATAATCATATAATACCCTGAGGAGTAACTATGTCACAAGTGAAGTTCCACACCGTTGACCAACCAGATTCAGATACAACTACCTTTGTACTATCCTGTAACAGACTAGATGTCTTAGCCAAGACACTTCAATCATTCTTTGATACCCAAGACTATGTCACCAAGATGGTGATCGTAGATGACTCCGCTGAGGAAGGTGTATTTGAGAAGTTAGTTGAAGAGTATGGAGATATATGTGACGTCATATGCTTCCCAAGAAACAGATCACAATGGTGGGCGATGGATTTTATGTGCTCATATTGTGATTCAGATTACATCTTTTACCTTGAAGACGACTGGGAACTTACACAACCAGGTTACCTGAATAAATCTAAAGCAATCCTACAAAAGTATCGAGAAGTCGGTGTTGTTGACATCTCATGGAGAACATTCGAGTTCCAAGGTATAGACTCCTATCAAAAAGGTCTTGTAGACGGTGAGTTCTTTTGGAAGAAACCATGGAAGATAACTGACCATCACTTAGCATGGCATGCATGGTGCGGCTCTCCTAACTTAAGACGCAGAGATGACCTTATCATGTTAGGTCGAGTAGAGAAGTGGCATAATGAATGGAACATCGATCGTAAGTTTACTGCATTAGGATTCAAAGGTGTTTATCTTAATGGCGAGTATGCTCGACACCTTGGTGACCATTGCTCTAAGATGGCTGGACAAAGACCAGACGATTCTAAAGTTCCATATGACTTCTATCCTAAGGAACTACTAAAGAATCGCACTGCTCCTTATATTGATTTCAGAGCCATGGACTATACGTATGAGTATCCTGGTGATGTAACACTAGTTACCATGGCAGTTGATATATCACGTGGAGATCGATCATTCGAAGAACACTATATCAAAGGTCTAGATCATCTATTATCTGTACGTAACCCATTAGTAGTCTATGCAGATCCTAAGTATCATGACTATATACGTTTAAGACGCAAACAACTAAGCATTGCTACATCAAACAATCGTATTGAGTGTAGAGTATTAACACTACAAGATATCCAGAACAACACGCCGTTCCAAGAGATACAAACCATCATCAACAGCGATGCGTTCATTAATCAATCTGATTGGATCAAAGACTCTGCACTAAGAAACCCATACTACATACCACTAACACTCATTAAGAACAAGTTACTACAAGACGTGGCAGAACAAAACCCGCTAGGATCTAAACGATTCTATTGGATAGATTCAGGTATGTCAAACAGCTTTGGTATTACAGAACCTATCGGTACATATAACTTCTTGTTCCTACCTAAAGATAAGTTCTTCTTAACATCATACCCGTACCAAACAAACTCTGAGATCCATGGTTGTAATATCAATGTCATGACAAATATAGTAGGAACTAAACCAAGTTATGTATGTCGTGCAACATTATTTGGTGGGTCAAAGGATCAGGTTACAGAGTTTAATAAGTACTACTATGACACAATAAGACAGCTACTAGATCAAGGTACTATCGGAACAGAAGAAGCCGTATATACGATGGTAGAGATGATGAAGCCAGAATTAGTAAGTAGGTTTGCTATGCCTAATGGTGATATCAAAAACTACTTGAATACTATCAGGAATAGATAATGGCGCATGATATAAACGTTTCACGTAAGGCTGATGTCTTACTAAGGAACACACTTGAGATGCAAGACTTCTCAAGGATAGTTCATATATGTCATTATGTGCTTGAGACGCAACACCTTGAAGGTGATATAGTTGAGTTTGGCTGCTACTGCGGTCACACCTCAAAGTTGATATCATACATCTCAGATAAATGGCTATATGTATATGATAGCTTTGAAGGATTACCAGAATCGGAAGAGAACTTACCGGGTGAGATGAAGACATCGCTCGATCTACTATGTGAGAACTTTACCTATGATGGTATAAGAATACCATATATACGTAAGGGTTGGTTCAGTGATATCAAGCCAGAACAAGTACCAGAAAAGATTTCCTTTGCACACCTTGACGGGGATTTATATATAAGTATAATGGATCCACTTAAGTTGATATACGATCGTGTGGTTCCTGGTGGTGTCATATTAGTAGATGATTATGGTGATGAATATTGGCCTGGTGTAAAGAAAGCAGTAGACGAGTTCTTTGCAGACAAGCCAGAAAAAGTTGTAGAGTTAAAAGGTTTAAATGGTGCTTTATCACATAAAGCGTTGATAACAAAATTATTTGAACACTATAAGGAATAGATGAAACCAACTTACCTTTATATAAAAGAACATAGTATTACTGGGATGAGATATCTTGGTAAGACTACTAAATCTGATCCATATAAGTATCAAGGATCTGGTAAACACTGGGTTAGACATATCAATAAACATGGTTTATATCATGTTAAGACGATTTGGGTTTCTGAACCATTTACAGATAAAAGTAAATTGGTTGAGTTTGCAACACTAATATCTGAAGAGATGGACATAGTTAACTCTGACAAATGGGCTAATCTTAAGATAGAGAATGGATTAGATGGTGCTATACCTGGTATTACACCATGGAATAAAGGTATTCCAAGAACAGATGAAGAAAAACAAAGAATGAGTCAAGCAAGAAAAGGATTTGCTGCATGGAATAAAGGTGTACCATGTAAAGAAGAAACTAAATCAAAATTAAAAGATAGAAAAAGAACAGAAGAAACTAAATCAAAAATAAAATCAGCACGAAGTAAACAAGTAATAATGCATTCAGAAGAAACCAAGAAAAAGATTAGTGATTCTCATAAAGGCAAGATAGTGACAGAAGAAGCAAAAATTGCCATGAGAAAACCTAAAACAAAAATAGTATGTCCCCACTGTAACATGTTAGGCGGTTCAAATAACATGTATAGATGGCATTTCAATAATTGTAAATTAAAAGGTGATAACAATGAGTAATAAATTTAGATTCCATGCACTAGGCCTCCCTCATACAGTAACTTCTCCAGAATATGTGGCCTGTGCATATACAATGAAAGTTCTAAAGTTCTGTAAGATGATGACCGAACGCGGTCATGAAGTGATTCATTATGGTCATGAAGATTCAATTGTTGAAGCCACTGAACACGTTACAGTTACTACTAATAAAGATCTAGAGATAGCATATGGTTCTTATGATTGGCGTAAGAACTTCTTCAAGTTTGCCACAAACGACCATGCTTATCAGACATTTTACAAAAACGCGATTCGAGAAGTAGGACTTAGAAAACAAAAACACGATTTTATTTTACCATTCTGGGGATCAGGTACTCGTCCAGTGTGTGATGCACATCCAGACTTAATTTGCGTAGAACCCGGTATCGGATACGCTGGTGGACACTGGGCAAGGTTTAAGATCTTTGAATCATATGCTATCATGCATGCATACTATGGTCTTGAGGCTGTCGGTACATGTAAAAACAACTTCTATGACACAGTAATACCAAATTATTTCAACCCAGATGACTTTACTTTTGCACCTGAAACTAAGGAAGACTACTGCTTATTCTTAGGTCGAGTGTATGAAGGTAAAGGTATCCATATAGCTATCCAGGCTACAGAGAAAGCTGGCATGAAACTTAAGGTTGCAGGTCAGAATAACCTACAAGCATGTGGTTATAAAGAGATCCCATCTCATGTAGAGTTCATCGGTTATGCAGACGTAGAGAAACGCAGAGAGCTTATGTCAAAAGCTAAAGTCTCTATGGTCGCTTCTATGTACGTTGAGCCATTTGGTGGAGTACAGATCGAGAACTTATTCTCTGGTACACCAACCATCACCACTGACTGGGGTTCATTCACAGAAAACAATATCCATGGTGTTACAGGTTACAGATGCCGTACGTTTGAAGAGTTCGTATGGGCTCTCAAGAACATCGATCGTATCAAACCTCAAGACTGTAGAGATTGGGCTATCAATAACTTCTCATTAGATCATGTGGCTAAGATGTATGAGGAATACTTCCAAGCCGTGCTTAATATCCATACTGGTAAAGGCTGGTACGAAGAGAATCCTGGTCGTACAGACATGGACTATGCACTTAAGAAGTATCCTGGTCGCAAGTACTAGGTAGTTTTTCTTATAAATAATAGGATAACAAATATAACCTAATATAAGTGGCGGTGTACCTTTATTATTGATATTCTGGTTAACAACAGGATGATATAATACATGCAGTTTAATATAAGCATTAAAGTTGTAGGAGCATAGGATGGCCGGACAATTCCAAAGCCGTCAAGGCGACCTAGAACAGCTATTCGTCACCGACTATGCTATGATCGACCAGTACGCTGCGACTGGAACACTGTGGACCTGGGGACGTAACACCTATGGTCAACTAGGTGACAATACTGCAGCACTTACTAATGCAGCCGATAAATCCAGTCCTGTGCAAACTGTTGCTGGTGGTACTAACTGGAAACTAGTGGCGGGTGGAAACTATCATATAGCATGTATCAAGACAGATGGTACGCTATGGACCTGGGGACGTAACACCTATGGTGCACTAGGTGATGGTTCTAGTATAACCCATAGATCTAGTCCTATCCAAACTGTTTCTGGTGGTACTAACTGGAAACAGGTGGCAGGTGGACAATATCATACAGCAGCTATCAAGACAGATGGTACACTATGGACCTGGGGACATAACTTATATGGTCAACTAGGTGACAATACTGCAAGCCTAAAATCCAGCCCTGTCCAGACTGTTGCTGGTGGTACTAACTGGAAACAGGTGGGTTGTGGATATACTAATACAGCAGCTATCAAGACAGATGGTACACTATGGACCTGGGGATGGAACCAACAAGGTCAACTAGGTGATGGTACTAGTATAACCCATAGATCTAGTCCTATCCAGACTATTGCTGGCGGTACTAACTGGAAACAGGTGGTAAGTGGAATCTCTTATATAGCAGCTATCAAGACAGATGGTACACTATGGACCTGGGGACAGAACTCCAATGGCCAATTAGGTGACAACACTATAGTCAATAAATCCAGTCCTGTCCAGACTGTTGCTAGTGGTACTAACTGGAAACAGTTGGCAGGTGGAGGCTATAATATAGCAGCTATCAAGACGGACGGTACACTATGGATCTGGGGATATAACATCGTTGGTCAACTAGGTGACAATACTGTAGTCGATAAATCCAGTCCTGTGCAAACTGTTGCTGGTGGTACTAACTGGAAACAGGTGGCTAATCTTGGTGCTACAGCAGCTATCAAGACCGATGGTACACTATGGATCTGGGGAAATAACGCCCAAGGTTACCTAGGCGACAACACTCTAGTCAGTAAATCCAGTCCTATCCAGACTATTGCTGGCGGTACTAACTGGAAACAGGTGGCGGGTGGAGTGTATACAGCAGCCGTATTCTTCTACGAAGCAGGAAAACTATACCCATCAAGTTAAAAAGGAAAATAAAAATGTTTGTAATAGTTCACGATAACACAGTAATCTTAGGCCCGATGCGTTGGAGCCGATTTAAGTTTGAGAACACTATCTTAGAGGAGTGTGAGGTAGATACTACTTTGCCTGCTACTAATGATAACTTAGACCCTATCACAGTATCAGATAACATCAAGATCCTACCAGTCCAAGGTACAGAGAATCCCGAGTTCAACCCCACGATAGAGATGTTACATGGTCCATTCTGGGAATTCACAGACACCGTAGCTATCATGAGTTACATTGTACAACCTCTACCATTAGACGCAGCCAAGGCTATGCTAAAAGACCGAGTCGCAGCAGAACGATGGACCAAAGAAAACAGCGGTGTTACAGTAAACTTAAACGGGACTGACTATAGTTTCGGTACTGACAGAGCTACACGTCTTGTCTTAATGAACGCACAAGCTAGTACCGATAACATCAACTGGAAACAAGACAGAGAGACATGGGTAACATTGGCTCCTTCTGATGTTCAGACAGTGTTGTCTACAGTGTTAGTACACGTACAATCATCTTTTGACTGGGAATACACCAAGCTACAAGCTATCGATGCTTGTGCTAGTTCAGAAGACTTAGCTGGTATCAACATAACCGAGTAAACCATGGGATTAACCACCAACTATAAGAATAGTGCCGGTATTGACATCGGGTCAACATTGGTCGAGAAGTCATACCTCATAGACAGGTATCCTGAACTAGTCGATACTTTCAGGTTTGCTGGGTTGTGGCTCTGGGGATTTAACTCCCTTGGTGCACTAGGTGATAATACTGCGGCCGCTAAATCCAGTCCTGTCCAGACTGTTGCTGGTGGTACTAACTGGAAACAGGTGGCGGGTGGCTACGGTCATACAGCATGCATCAAGACCGATGGTACACTATGGACCTGGGGACAGAACGCCTATGGTCAACTAGGTGATGGTTCTAGTATAGTCCATAGATCCAGTCCTATCCAGACTATTGCTGGTGGTACTAACTGGAAACAAGTGGCGGGCGGTTACTATCATACAGCATGCATCAAGACAGACGGTACCCTATGGACCTGGGGACATAACGGCGTTGGTGCACTAGGTGATAATACTGCAGCCGCTAAATCCAGTCCTGTCCAGACTGTTGCTGGTGGTACTAACTGGAAACAAGTGGCGGGTGGACAATATCATACAGCATGCATCAAGACAGACGGTACCTTATGGCTCTGGGGATATAACACCTATGGTCAACTAGGTGATAATACTACAGTTCCTAAATCCAGTCCTGTCCAGACTGTTGCTGGTGGTACTAACTGGAAACAGGTGGCAGGTGGAACCTATCATACAGCATGCATCAAGACCGATGGTACACTATGGACCTGGGGAAATAACTTCTATGGAGCACTAGGTGATAATACTGCAGCCGCTAAATCCAGTCCTATCCAGACTGTTGCCGGTGGTACTAATTGGAAACAGGTGGCATGTGGACGGTATTATACAATATCCATCAAGACTGACGGTACACTATGGCTCTGGGGATATAACACCTATGGTCAACTAGGTGATAATACTGCAGCCGCTAAATCCAGTCCTGTCCAGACTATTGCTAGTGGTACTAACTGGAAACAAGTAGCGAGTGGATTCTATCATACAGCAGCCATCAAGACAGATGGTACACTATGGACCTGGGGACATAACAGCCAAGGTCAACTAGGTGATGGTTCTAGTATAGTCCATAGATCCAGTCCTATCCAGACTGTTTCAGGTGGCACTAACTGGATACTAGTGACAGCTGGAGTCTATCATACAGCATGCATCCGTGATGACTCGATGGACGACATGTAATGCATCCTCTGGTCAAGATCGTTACTATAGACGGGTTCTTTAATCAGGACCAAGCGACACAGATGCATAACTGTGTGCGAGATCTCCAGTACAAAGAGTCAGAGTTTGGTAAGGAGATACCAGAATTTTACCTGATAGCGCCTGATGCCAACGAACAGTTTAGTGCTATACTAGGTGCAGAGGTAGAAGTGTTAGAGGAATACTCGGGTAGGTTTAGGTATCCTAGCTTATTCATACACTTTGAGGGCTTTGATACACTAAATGAATGGGTGTTTGCTGTAGCTCTTGATAACAGTACCTTCAACGTATACGAGAGCTTGAAAGGTCCAAAGAACGCATTAGAAGGGCATGAGTTACCTTACAGAGATTTATTTGCATGGGACTTAACGATAAACTACTTATTAAAACCAGGACAAGGCGTGATGTTTAGACCATGGCTGTTTCATTCGTTTGACTCAGGACTAATACAAACATTTAGGTTAAGAGAAAAAGATGGCAAAGAACCCAACTAACTTTAAGTTTAATAACGGCGGATATCCAGCAGACTTCGCTGATGCCTTTGTCAACATCAACTTGTTCTCTGATGCGGGTTTATGGCTTTGGGGATATAACTTCAACATTGGAACTTTAGGTGACAATACTACAACTCCTAGATCTAGTCCAGTCCAAACTATTGCTGGTAGTACTATTTGGAAACTAGTAGCAGGTGGACAATATCATACATCATCCATCAAGACAGACGGTACACTATGGCTTTGGGGACAAAACAGCTATGGTGGACTAGGTGACAATACCATAACCCATAGATCCAGTCCTGTCCAGACTGTTTCTGGTGGCACTAACTGGAAACAAGTGGCTTGTGGATCTTTATATACAGCAGCCATCAAGACTGATGGCACACTATGGACTTGGGGACAGAACCCCTTTGGTCAACTGGGTGACAATACGAGTGTTCGTAAATCTAGTCCGGTTCAAACAGTAGCCGGTGGAGCTATCTGGAAACAAGTCGCAGCTGGAAGCAATTTTACAACAGCCATTAAGACAGACGGTACGCTATGGACATGGGGGCTTGGTAGCTATGGTCAACTAGGTAACAATACTACAACCCTTGTATCTAGTCCTATCCAAACCGTAGCTGGTGGCACTAATTGGAAACAGGTTGCGTGTGGATCAACTTATACAGCGGCTGTTAAGACTGATGGTACTTTATGGCTTTGGGGTGATAATAACGCTGGTCAACTAGGTGACAATACTAAAGTCCATAGATCTAGTCCTATCCAGACCGTCGCAGGTGGCACTAACTGGAACCTAGTAGCATGTGGATCCTATCATACAGCAGCCATCAAGACAGATGGCACATTATGGCTCTGGGGAGGTAATTATTATGGCTATGGTACACTAGGTGACAATACTTTAGTCCATAGATCCAGTCCAATCCAGACTGTTGCTGGTGGTACTAACTGGAAACTAGTAGCATGTGGTGCTTATTACTCAGCAGCCATCAAGACAGATGGCACATTATGGACCTGGGGTAACAACAGTAATGGTACACTAGGTGATAATACTACAACTCATAGATCCAGCCCAGTCCAGACTGTCGCGGGTGGTACTAACTGGAAGTCGGTGGGATCTGGAAAATTTTATAGTCATATGGCCGCGTTAACAAGCATCACATAAATAATTTTACATTATATATAATATGGTATATAATATGAAATAAAAGGTGAATGATGAAGATAAATCTTGGTTCTGGTACTAAACGATATCCTGGTTACTTGAATATAGACATCGATGCTGGATCTAATCCAGACTTTGTTGTCGATATCGAGAATGAAAGACTCCCATTTGATGATGACTCTATTGATGGAGTCATAGCACATCATATCCTAGAACACCTTGGTCAAGGGTTCTTCAACTGCGTACAAGAGCTATACCGAGTATGTAAGCACGGCACGATCATCGATGTCCATGTCCCACACCCCAACCATGATACTTTCCTCATAGACCCCACACACAGGCGTCCTATCTATCCACATACCCTTGATATGTTCTCTAAGACACGAAACCAAAAAGACATGGATGCGGGTGGAACTGAGACACCAATAGGGTTCATATATAATGTAGACATGTATGTATTAGATTATCAACCAGTGTTAGACGAGTATTGGTTACCAAGATTTAAAGAGATGACTGAAGAACAGTGTGACTATACAGCAAGGACGTTTAATAATGTAGTCGTTGAGTACCATATCAAGTGGTACGTTAATAAAGAAAAGGTGAGTACACGATGAGTTATGAAATCAAAAAAGACATGAGATGGATACTAGATAATCCAAAAGATATCATACAATCTCATCTAGTCAATAATAGGTTCTTTGAGATACAGGAACTAGAGTTCATGAAGCAGCACATCGATGCTGATACAGTATTGATAGACATTGGTGCTAACATCGGTAATCATACTGTTTACTTCAGTAAGTTCACAGACGCTAAGACCATTTATGTCGTTGAACCAGTCCCACGCTCCTATAGGTTGTTGCTTGCTAACGTAGCTCTGAACTATTGTCATAACGTCAACTTAGATTTTATTGGACTAGCACTGGGAGATAGAGAGTGCGTTGGTTACCCACATTTAATATATGGTAAAGACAACTTAGGTGCAGCGACCATCAGTCCTACTCTATATGACAGCGAGAATGATTTAGCTCTTGAACCTGTCCGTGTAGTAACAGGTGATTCATTGTTTAAAGACATCGATGTTAATTTTATTAAGATGGACGTAGAGCGCATGGAGATGGTAGCTCTTGCTGGTCTAAAAGAAACTATCGATAGGTGTAGACCAAAGATGTTCATAGAAGTATCCAAACAAAACTATGAAGACTTTGATCAATGGCTTATAGATAATAACTACAAGATACATAGTGTGCATCAAGAGATTAAGCGTGACATATTCGTGAACTACTTCGTGATACCTAATGAATCCCCTAGCAACAGCTGAGTTTTTTATACATCTCAAACAGTTTGACAAAGCTAAGATCGTCCTCGATCTACTAAAGCCTTATGCTCAACGGATAGAAGAGATCGATCAGATCGGGAAGCTTTATGCAGATATTCGAGAGTTCAATGATACGTTAGAGCTTGCTGAAAGGATCTATGCATTAGTACAAACTCCACACGCTAAGTTTGATGCACGAGTCAACATCATCAGAGCATACCTCAACTTAAATAAACCCATAGAAGCATTAACGTATGTGGGTATTAACGAGAAAGAACAACCCAACGACCATCCAAACCAGATGGACAAAGCCATGTGTTTCTTTTTGCTTGATAAGAAGGATGAAGGAGAAAAGATCCTTCGCAAGATACTTACAGAACCACATACACAAGATATTAACTTTAGAGTCAACTTTAACCTAGGAACATACGACTTAAGGAACGGTAAGTTTAAAGAAGGCCTTCGTCATGTGTTACTCGATGGTCGTAAGTTGAATATCTGGCACGAGTTTAAATTTCCTAAGAGTCAACTATGGGAAGGTACTCCACAGCCAGGAAAGACTATAATCCTCTGTGCAGAAGGCGGTATAGGTGACGAGATCATATCAGTACGGTTCATGAAACACTTTAAAGATGTTGGTATGAATCCTATATGGTATACTGATAGAAAAGATATCGCTGCTATATTTGAGAGGAACGGTTTCAAGACTGTTTCTAACATCAATGCTATACCGCATGATTGGCTATGGACATACTCTATGCCATCGCCCACATACTTAGACCTAGAAGAAGACGATCTATGGTATGGTCCATACTTAACTCCATTAAACAAAGCACCTCTACTTCCAAATAACCGCAAGAAACGAATTGGTATCAAGTGTATGGGAAATCCTAAGTATGATCAAGACTTACATAGAACCATACCATTCGAACAGCTGATCGACTCTATACCTGAAGACTATGAGATATACTCCTTTCATATAGACGAGGACTTTACTCATCCACGAGTCATACCATTGAAAGACAAGATCAAGACATGGGACGATACATTAGATTATATCAATCAGATGGATATCATCGTATCGAGTTGCACATCTTTGATCCATGCGGCTGGAGCTATAGGTAAAGAATCTATAGTCATCATACCTATACTAACTTATTATACGTGGGCAAAATTAGGCTACCACACAAAATGGTATGGTGATAACTTAACCGTACTTAGACAGCGTGAGTATGATAACTGGAACGCTCCTCTAAAAGAATTAAAAGACATGCTATGATATATACTTTTGGTGATAGCTATACATGGGGCTGGAACTTCTATATAGATGCAAGTATAAACGATGAGGAACAAAAACGATTGATATGGCCATCAGTGCTTGCTGATAAGTTAGGTCAACCGCTTACAGACTTCTCTTTGCCAGCATCTAGTAACTGGCGTATAGCTAGAAAACTACAGTCTTTAAACCTAACAAAAGACGATATCGTGTTGATAGGATGGACAGCTCCTACAAGGTTTGAATTTGGGTTAGCTGATGATTATGATAGTATACCAAGTCATCCTGATATCCATTATAGGATAACTGACATGAATGAAGATGATGGTATAAAGACTAAGCGCATGTCATACCATCTTATGGACTCAACCACATGTCCATATGCAAAACAATTTATGTGGGGTGCATATGGACCGTTTAATTCAGAAGCATGGTATAAAGAGATGTTTAAGGTCATGTTTACTTCTTGCCAAAATATACTAGATAAATCTGAATGTAGATGGTTAGCATTTGATGTATGGTGTGATCAGTGTGATGATGATGTTTTTACAGATGTACCAAACTATATACTAAGAGGTACAAACTTACTAAACGCTTCTAGAGGTATCGCTGGAAAAGATACTGATAAAGAATATTGGACAAAGGAAGAGCATATTAAAGTAGCAGACTTATTAATAAAGGAACTAAGATGAGTGTGATGATCATTGATAACTTCATAATGTTTCCTAATCAAGTTAGGACATGGGCGATCAACCAACAATTTTATGATTCTAAAGAATTTACAGAGATGTATGGTAAACACACTGATTGGCCAGGAAAAAGAACGAAACACGTGATGGATCTGGACCAGATATATGCTAACACTGTATTAACAAACATAGCTAGTCTTGCTAATAAACACTTTGGCTTAACTAACGTATCGATTCGATCGTATTTTCAACTAACTACAAAAGATGATGGTGATAGTTGGGTTCATCAAGACAACGATACGGATCTTGCCGCTATACTGTATCTTAATCCAGATGCGCCTGTATCTTCAGGAACATCACTTTATAGGTGTAAAGACGAACAAAGATGGCAGTCATATATGTCAACTGGTGAAGGTTATAACACGCTTAAGACCATTAATAGGGTAGAAAATACGCAGCTATATCAAGATCTATTTGAACCTATAGATGTTATAGGAAACGTTTTCAATAGGTTAGTACTTTATCCAGGTAATACGTATCATAAGTCGAATGATTATTTTGGAGACACCTTACAAGATGGCCGATTAACACAAGTATTCTTTATAAAACAAGATGCATAGTTATAAGATCATAAACATCAACTTAACTTCAGTAGGTTCTGATGAGCCTATAGAAGATGTGCCATGTGGTACATGCTCACTGTGTTGTGAGAAGTTAACACCATACTTAACACCTGAAGAGATAGCTTCTGGATTATACCCTTTAAGCTTCATTAACCCCACTGACCAGCATAGAGCTGACAACTCACAAGTCGGGCCTATAGTCACACTGTATCGTAAGAAAGAGGGCGGTTGTGGTATGTTTATAGATGGGAAATGTTCTATATATAGTTATAGACCAATATCATGTCGACAGTTTGATTGTCGTAAGGGTCATCATCCTTCATTAATTGATCATGCAAGAGAAAAATTTGGTAATGAAAAAGTTTAAGACAGCCGCATATACTATACTTAAGAACGAAAAGAAGTTCATTGAAAAATGGATGTACTATACTCAGCCTTATGATTATAGAGTCCTGTTAGATACTGGTTCTACTGATGGTTCATGGGAACTACTACAAGAGTATGCTAAGAAAGATCCAAACTTAATCATCGAACAAAAGACGTTTACTCCATGGAGGTTTGATGTTGCTCGTAGACATAACCTTGCTATGGTGCCTGAAGAGGTTACTTGGTGTTTATCTCCAGACCTTGATGAGTACTTCTCTATCAATACACGTGAACAGATGGATATCATCATAGCTGCTGTACCTACTATAACAAACATAGCGTGTGATAGACTAGACATCTACTCTAAGACTGTTCGTGTCGGACCACCAAACTTTATAGCTACTAACAAGATCCACCTTAGAGCTGATTACACATGGAACCAACCCATCTATGAACACCTAAGTTGGATACATAAAGATCGTAATGAGAATGAACTATATGCTGATGAGATATTCTTAGTACATGATCAAGACTTTCAAAAGAAAGAAAGACCTGAACTATACGTTAAGATGATGGAAGACGAGTATCGAGATAACCCGACTAATACATGGAACCTTTGGTATCTTCTCTATCATTATAAAAATAGTAATCAGATCGACAAATATATACCAGCTGCATGTTTATTTGTCGACCATCATAAACGTGATGATGATTGGTATAAGAAGATAAGCACGCAGCTCATAGACATATACAGGAATGCATCTATAAATACAGAACAAAGAGAGTTAATCCACTCATCTATCAAGTCTATATTATGAAACAAAAATTACACTTTCTATCGGGATTGCCAAGATCTGGCTCAACAGTCTTATCTTCAATACTTAACCAAAACCCAGCGATATACGTAACTCCTACTTCTCCTATGCTTAACGTAGCAGTAAAGATGCAAGAAGCGTGGAGAGAGGATCCAACAGTTAAAGCTAACTACTTTGAAGAACAAGCAAGAAACTTAACTAAGGCGATATTACCGGCATTTTGGCAGCATAGGTCAGAACCAATCATCATAGATAAAGGTCGTGGATGGGCTAAAAACATGCCTACAGTCAATGCTTTATTCGGGGAAAAGATCAAGGTTATTGTAGTGGAACGTGATCTTCCTAGTATCATGGCAAGCTGGTTAACTATCATTAAAAACCAAACTAAATCAGACTTTGATAAGAACCTTATATTAAAAGGTTATCCAGCAACTGATGATAATCGGATGGCAGAGATGTGGTTTAATATGGTTAAAGATTGTATGGAAGGTGCTCAACAGATCAAGAAAGATGTTCCAGATCAGATCATAGTTGTTAAGTACGATGATATAGTTAACGATCCTAAACATGAGATCGCTCGTATAGAACAATTCTTAGAGTTACCAAAACATGAGTACGACTTTAATAATATCCAGAATGACACCAACGATGATGACTTATTAGCTTGGGGATTTGAAGGTTTACATACTATTAGACCTAAACTAGAAAAGATATCAAAGCCTGCAAAGGAAGTTCTTGGTGAAGAGCTATACAATAGGTTCGTTGAGATAGAAAAACAATATGTTTAAAATATTAATCATGGGTCTTCCTGGATCTGGTAAGACTACTCTTGCAGGTAGACTTGAGGCTAGTCTTAAACAAGAAGGAAAGTCTGTCACATGGTTAAATGCTGATAAGATAAGGTCTCTATATCAAGACTGGGACTTCTCATATGAAGGACGAATTAGACAAGCCAAAAGACTAGCCGACTTAGCTAATGTTGATGATGACTATACTATCGTAGATTTTATAGCTCCATTACAAGAAAGTAGAGACATATTTGATGCTGACTTTATTATCTGGATGGATACAGTAGTCATATCAAAGTATGAAGACACTGATAAGATATTTGAACCACCTACTAAATATAACCTTCGTATCCAGGATCATGATTACTCTATACACTCCATTATAAATACCTTATAGTTATAAATAATACAATAAACTAGGAAGTGTATAATGGCCGTTACTAGCAGAGAAGAATTAACTCAATATTGCCTTAGAGCTCTAGGCGAACCAGTAGTTGAAATCAACGTGGACGATGTCCAACTAAATGAGCGTATCGATGAAGCTCTTGACTATTGGAACCAATACCACTTTGATGGTGCAGAACGTATGTATCTTAAAGCACAGATCACTGGCTCAATCATCAACATCACTACTCCTACACAAACTGATTTCCCCATAGGTACAAAGATCACTGGAAGCACATCTGGTGCAACAGCTAAGGTATGCATGCAGTATGGTCGTAATCCTGTAGATACACAGATCGTATGTCAAAACATGACGATAGCAGGCCAAAATGATGGTACTACATCTCAAAATCAATTTACTTCAGAGCTTCTACCAGCATTCATAGTAGGTGAGACCATCACCGGATCTAATGGAGCGACAGCGGTTATATCTGCAGACGGAGCAGTATTAGGTACATATGACCTACATTACTTCCCGCTACCAGACTACATCTATGGTATCACAAGAGTCATCCCGTTTAATGCAGCATCCAGCTCAAAGAACTTATTTGACTTACAATATCAACTAAGACTTAACGACTTATATGACTTGACTTCAACGTCATTGATCTACTATAAGACTGTTATGTCACACATCTCTCTACTTAACCTAGAACTAAACGGCTATCCACTATATAGGTTTAACCGTATGATGGGTAGGTTAAGCCTTGATGTTAACTGGGACTCTGCGTTGACTATCGGTGACTTCATCGTTGTTGAGTGCTACAGAGCTCTTGACCCAGCAACTTTCAGTAAAGTATGGAATGAACCTTGGTTCCGTCACTACGTTACAGCACTATTCAAACGCCAATGGGCTACAAACATCAAGAAGTTTGGTAATATCCAACTACCAGGCGGTGTGATCCTTGATGGGGCTTCTCTATATTCAGAAGCTATAGCGGAGATCAAAGACCTCGAAGATGAGATGCTGAATAAGGCTGCTCCGTTGGAATTCTTTTTAGGATAGTATGGCTCGCTCAGTCTACTTCTCTAACGGAACACGTTCCGAACAGCTCACATATGAGGACATCATAGTTGAGTCTATATCTATATTTGGACAAGACTTCTACTATATCCCACGTACACTCGTGGGTAAAGATGATATACTTGGAGAAGACAGGCTAAGTAAGTTTAAGAACGCTTATGCTATCGAGATGTACCTTGAATCACATGATGGCTTTGAAGGTCAAGGTGCATTCATACAGAAGTTTGGTTTGATGATGGAACAGTCTGCTACATTAACTGTCGCTCGTCGAACCTGGGAACGTTTCGTTGGGCAGCATGGACTTTCAATACTACCTAACAGACCTGCTGAGGGTGATCTACTCTACTTTCCACTAACTGGTGGTTTGTTTGAGATCAAGTTCGTTAAGCATCAAGACCCGTTCTATCAAGCAGGTAAGCTATACGTATATAAGTTACAAGTCGAGTTATTCCAGTATGCATCAGAACATATGCAGACTGGTATCAAGGAGATCGATAACTTTGAATCACTCAAGTCATTTGATACAGAGAAAGTTCCTAACGGTACAGTGACAGGATTCAAGATCACAAACAAAGGGCATAACTATGTGGTGCCTCCTACAGTTCAAGTTGGAGATAACTGGAAGCCACTCGCTTCAGTTAAAGTCAACGATGAAGTGTGCGTAGATGATAGGAGATACGTATGTACCATCGCGGGTGTTACCGGAGTTGATGCTCCTACATGGACACAAAGCGTTGGTGTAGATGGTACTGTATCATGGCAGTTCTTTGGTTACAGAGCATACGGTCAAGCATACCTTGGTGATGAACCCAAATCTACAGGTGAAGTGGTCAAGATATTAGTCGTACAACCTGGTTCTGGTTATACCTATGCACCACCAGTATACTTGATATCAAACGATTCAGGTTCATTAGCTGCGGCTAACGCAATCATCGCTAACCTTGATCATCAAGACTACTCATATGGTGATAATAACAAGTTTAAATATGAAGCTGAGGGGGTCATATTTAGTGAAGCTAACCCATTTGGTGAGCTATCAACTTACTATACTCCTCCTTTAATACAAGCAGACACTACACTTAAGACTGCAGACTCAACAACTACAAAGGCAGACTCACTATGACACAACAAGTAATCAACATCGGTACAAGCCCTAATGATGGTACAGGAGATGCATTAAGGACGGCTTTTAGTAAAATCAACCAAAACTTTACAGAAGTCTATGATGCTACTATCCAACTATCAGAACTACAAGCAATCACTGCAGCTTCAACAAGCTTTGAAGATTTTCAAGCAAGGATCGCGGCCTTATAATGCTTAATGGGTTAACATACTATCATGGTACCATACGAAAGACGATCGTTGCGTTTGGTCGTTTATTCTCTGATATCAAGATAGCTCGAGAAGACAACAACGGTAACGTGGTACAAACCCTTGCCGTCCCGCTTGCCTATGCTCCTAAGGAGAAGTGGCTGCTTCGTATCGAGCAAGACCCAAACTTAACAAATAATACCTACATATCTTTACCAAGACTATCATTTGAGATAACTGGTTATACATACGACTCTTCACGTAAGACCAATAAGATGCAGATGATTAATTGTACAGACGAGAGTACTGCATCAAACCCTATCCGTAAGTCTGTATTATCTCCAACGCCATACAATATAAACATCAACCTGTATGTGTTGACAAAGACGCAGGAAGACGCGATGCAGATCATCGAGCAAATCTTACCTACGTTTAATCCAGAATACTCTTTAGCAATCAATGCTTTACCGAGTGTAGAGATCACACAACGTATACCGATCATATTAAACAGCGTAACTGTCGAAGATAACTATGATGGTCAATTTACTGAGAGACGCTTCGTAGTCCATACACTATCGTTTACTATCAAGACTAGCATGTATGGCCCAGTACAAGATCAAAGCCTCATCACCACTGTTAAGGCGAACGTATCACAACAAGAAGGTGCAGATCCTATCAATAAGTATACTGCAACAGCTGACTCTCCAACTGCTCCAGTGACTGAGAACTGGGAAGCTCAATTCTAATGTCAAAGAACTACAACGCCAATAGTCAGTTAAAGGCTGCTGGTGTCAACATCCCTTTTACTGAGGATCAAGTCAAGGAGTACATGAAGTGTGCTGCCGACCCGATCTACTTTATTGAAACTTATTGTAAGATCATATCACTTGATCATGGTCTTATTGATTTTAAACTATATGATTGCCAAAAGGAAAAGGTGAAGGTTATACATGAGAATAGAAAAGTTATCCTTATGGAAGGTCGTCAACAAGGTAAGACGACAACTAGTGCAGCATATATTTTATGGTATACACTATTTCAGGAATCGAAGCAAGTCGCGATCTTGGCAAACAAAGCCACCGCCGCCCGTGAGGTCTTATACAGGTATCAGCTGATGTATGAGAACTTACCTATGTGGTTACAACAGGGTGTTACTACATGGAACAAGGGAGATATAGAACTTGAGAACAATTCAAAGGTGTTCACTGCAGCTACAACATCTTCTGGTATCCGAGGTAAATCTGTCAACATGCTGTATGTGGACGAAGCCGCGATCATACCTAACAACGTAGCTGATGACTTCTTTACTTCAGTCTACCCAACGATATCTGCAGGTGAAACGACAAAGATATTACTAAGCTCTACTCCATTAGGTTACAACCACTTCTGGAAGTTTTGGAACGATGCAGAAAATAAGCGCAATGACTTTGTTCCATTATATATCCCGTACACACGAATCCCAGGTAGGGATGAGAAGTGGGCAGAGGAGCAAAGGAGACAGCTTGGTGAACTAAAATATAACCAAGAGGTTATGTGTAACTTCCTTGGTTCTGCACTCACTCTGGTGCGTGCCGATGTGATCGGGAGGCTATCTGCTGGCTTCATTATACATAGTAAGGATGGCCTTGATGTATATGAAAAGCCTATCAAGGATCATAGCTATTGCTTAGTGGCTGATACTGCAAAGGGTGTGGGAGGTGACTTCTCATCATTCTCAATCATAGACGTGACAGCAGCACCATACAAGCAAGTGGCAAAGTATAGGGACAACCAGATTAGCCCTATGCTATTCCCTTCAGTCATATACAAAGTAGCGACAGAGTATAATAAAGCATACGTATTGCTTGAGGTTAACTCCTCAGAACAAGTAGCGCAGATCCTATACGGTGAGATGGAGTATGATAACCTATTGTTTGTCAATAGAGGCGTAGACGGTCAAGTAGTGTCAGGTGGCTTTGGTGGAGGTAAGACTCAACTAGGTGTCAACACTGATAAGAAAGTAAAACGTATTGGTTGTATGAATTTCAAGTCTTTGGTGGAAGAGAACAAGCTGCTTATACAGGACATGGACACCATAGCTGAGATCTCGACCTTCATCGAGAACAACAAAGGCTCTTACGAGGCGGATGAAGGGTATCATGATGATTTGGTCATGACTTTAGTACTATTTAGTTGGCTGACCACCAACCCATACTTTAAAGAGCTCAACAACGTTAACTTGAGAGAGATAATGTATGAGAATCGTATCAAACAGATAGAGGATGAGCTGACCCCATTCGGATTCATGGATGATGGTAGGGGCGGTCAGGACGAACAGGTCCTATTGAATTTTTAAGACTTATAAATATATGTGTAGAGGTGACTCTAACTATATCATAAAAATCATAATTTAAGGAGAAACAAAAAAATGCCGTTCCAATTATCTCCAGGAGTTGCGGTAGTAGAAAAAGATTTTTCAGAGATCGTTCCTGCAGTTTCAACATCTACAGGTGCTTTCGCTGGTGTGTTTGCTTGGGGTCCCGTATTAGATCCTGTTACAATCTCATCTGAAACAATTTTAGTCCAACGTTTTGGTGGACCAACAGATGCGACAGCGCAATCATTTTTCACTGCAGCAAATTTCCTTGCTTACACAAATAACCTATTAACCGTTCGAGTAGACACTACTAATGCTAAAAATGCAGTAGCTTCTGGAACAGCTATTAAGATTAAAAACCAAGATCATTACCTAGAAAACTTTGCTGCTGGCGAAGCTTCTGTAGGTGAATGGGCTGCTAAGTACCCAGGTGCATTAGGTAACTCAATCACAGTTTCAATGGCTGATGCAACAACCTTCTCAGGTTGGGAATATGAGTCAGAGTTCCCATTGGCTCCTTCTACATCTACATACGCAGCATCAGTTGGTGGTTCAAATGACGAACTCCATATCGTTGTAGTAGATGCACATGGTCTATGGACTGGTACTATCGGTGCTATCTTAGAAAAATACTCATACGTATCTAAAGCATCAGACGCAGTACAAACAAATGGTACAAACAACTACTATAAGAACGTAATCAACAGCCAATCACAATACATCTGGTGGATGGATCATACAACATCAGTATCTACTTCAGTCAATGGAGTTGGTACAAGCGGCGTGGCTTGGGGCTCTGTAGCTCTTAACAATGGCTTTAAAGACCTTTCAGCTGTCGTTACTAAGACGCTCTTAGGCGGTGTAGATGACTTTGCTGCTACAGACGGTGAATTACAAGATGGCTTTGATATATTTGCTAATGCAGATCAATACGACATCGCGTTGATCCCAACAGGTAAAGTTTCTTCAACTGTCGCTCAATACGTTATCAGTAACGTAGCAGAGACAAGACTTGACTGCGTTGTGTTCATCTCTCCATTAGATCCAAGTAATGACATCATTACTCCAGGAGCTGCTAATGCTATCGATAACATCGTAACGTTTAGAAACTCATTATCAAGCACTTCTTATGCAGTGTTAGATTCTGGTTACAAATACCAATACGATAGATACAACGACGTATACAGATGGGTTCCATTAAACGGTGACGTTGCTGGTCTATGCGCCCGTACAGATCATACAAATGATCCATGGTGGTCACCAGGTGGCTTCAACAGAGGTCAAATTAAGAACGTTGTTAAGCTTGCAGTTAACCCAATGCAAACAGACAGAGACATGTTATATGCAGCTGGTGTAAACCCAGTAGTAACATTCCCTGGTCAAGGTACAATCCTCTACGGTGATAAGACATTGCTTGCTAAACCAAGCGCATTTGATCGTATCAACGTACGTAGGTTATTCATCGTACTTGAAAAAGCTATTGCAGTTGCAGCTAAGTACCAATTATTTGAGTTTAATGACAGCTTTACAAGAGCTCAGTTCGTTAACTTGATCACTCCTTACTTAAGAGACGTTCAAGGTAGACGTGGTGTTACTGACTTTGCAGTTGTTTGTGACGATACAAATAATACAGGTCAAGTTATCGACGCTAACCAATTTGTTGCCGATATCTATATTAAACCTAACCGTTCAATCAACTTCATTACATTGAACTTTATTGCAGCAAGATCTTCAGTAAGTTTCTCTGAAATCGGTGCATAACATATAAATAATAATAGGAAAAATAAAGGATAAAATATGGCAAACATTAGCGATTTTAAAGCACAACTGATTGGTGGCGGAGCTCGTCCCAACCAGTTTAATGTTCAATTAACATTCCCAGCATTCGTACAAACTGGTGCGGCTGTAGGTTTAAGTTCACAGTTCTTATGTAAAGCTACTACATTACCAGCTTCTACAGTAGAGAACATGCAGATCTTATACAGAGGCCGTCAAGTTAACTTTGCAGGTGAAAGAGCATTTGCTCCATGGACAGTAACGATCTATAACGATACAACGTTCTTGATCAGGGATGCTATGGAAAAATGGTCAGATGGTATCATGAACAACGCACAAACAAACGGCCTTACAAACCCACGAGCTTATCAAGTTGACTTAATAGTTAATCAATTAGATCGTAACGGCGCAACAATCAAGTCATATAAGTTCCATGATGCGTATCCTACATCAGTGGGCCAAATTACACTTGACTATGATGCCAACAATCAAATTGAAATGTTCGACGTTGAGTTTAACTACAACTACTGGACTTCTAATACTACAGTCGGTACCAGCGCTTTCGGCGTTAATGCTTCTGTAACTACACCAGTAGGTACATTCCCATTACCAATCTAATTGGCGGGAAATTAATATTATAAAGGTTATATAATGCAAATATTTGGATTTGAAATAAATCGTGCTGAGAAAGACAAGAGAAAGATAAGACCTGGAGCTGAGGTTGTTACCCCGGCTCCTGATGATGGTTCCACGGTAATATCTACACTAGGAGCTGCAGCTGCCTACTACGGCATGACTGTAGACCTTGAAGGTGTTATCAAAAATGAGAACGACTTAATCCGTCGTTATAGGGAGATCTCCCAATACGGCGACTGTGATAATGCCGTGGAAGACATTGTTAATGAAGCTATCGTAGCTAATTCAGACGAAGCTCCTGTAGAGGTAGTACTAGATGATGTAAACTTATCTAGTTCTGTAAAGAAGATGATACAGGCAGAGTTTGATGAGATACTTAAGCTTTATAAGTTTGGTACAAAAGGTCACGATATATTTAGGTCTTGGTATGTGGATGGTAGACTTTACTATCACATACTATTAGATGAAGAGAACCTTAAGAACGGTATTCAAGAACTACGTTTCATTGATCCACGCAAGATCAGACGTATCAAGAATATCAAGAAAGGTAAGAACGATAAGGGTATCGACGTCGTAGTAGGCATAGAAGAGTTCTATATCTATAACGATAAGGGTATCAACGAGAATACAAGTCAAGGCGTTAAGTTATCGATTGATTCGGTAATCTACTGTCCTTCAGGACTGATCGATGCTAACTCTAACTCAATGTTAGGTTACCTACATAAAGCGATCAAACCTGTAAACCAATTAAAGATGATCGAAGATGCTCTAGTTATTTACAGGGTATCGCGAGCACCTGAAAGACGTATATTTTACATTGACGTAGGTAACTTGCCAAAGCTTAAAGCTGAGCAGTACGTCAATGATATCATGAACAAGTATAGAAATAAAGTTGTCTACGATGCAGCCACTGGCGAGATACGAGACGACCGTAAACACCTCTCTATGATGGAAGACTTTTGGATGCCTCGAAGAGAAGGTGGAAAAGGTACTGAAATCACTACCCTTTCCGGCGGTCAAAACCTCGGTCAGATCGAAGACATACAATATTTCCAAAATAAACTATATCAATGCTTGAATGTACCTATTGGAAGGTTACAATCACAAGAAGGTTTTAGTCTTGGTAGAACTACAGAAGTAACAAGAGATGAGATCAAGTTCAATAAGTTCATTGAACGCGTTAGACGTAAGTTCTCTGTGTTGTTTGCTGAAGCTCTTAGGGTACAATTGATTGCAAAACAGATCATTAGACCAGATGAATGGCCATTGATCGTACAAGATATACGGTTTGACTTCCAAGAAGACAACCACTTTGCAGAGTTAAAAGAAGCCGAGGTGTTGTCTAATAGGATCAGTACGTTAAGCCAGATACAGCCATATATTGGTACGTTCTACAGCATGGAGTTTGTAAAACGTCATGTACTCAAGCAGTCTGAAGAAGAGATTGAAGAGATAGAGAAACAGATTAACGCAGAACAAGAAGAGATTCAGGCCATGATGGCTATGCAAAACGGTGTTCCAGTTGATAGTGGAATGGGCGCAGGTCCAACCGCACCATCACTACCACCACCAAATAAAACTAAAGGAGAAGTATAATGTCACAAGGCGTACAAGACTTAATTCAAGCTATCGATTCTGGTGATTCACAAGCTATCGATGCAGCGTTTCAAGCAGAAATGGCTACACGTATCTCTACAAGACTAGAAGATATGAGAGTTAACGTTGCTAAGGGTATGTTTGCAACAGAACAATCAGAACAAGAAGCAGAAGTTGTTGAAGAGGAAGTAGAACTCTTTGCAGAAGAGATCGATACAGATGAATTAGCATCTATCATCGAGTCTTTAACAGACGAAGACTTCGAAGGTCTTGATGAAGAGAATACTCTTGAACTAGAAGAAAAATACGAAGGCTTTGCAAAGCTTAAAGGTGAACTAGCTCATAAAGCTGGTGTTAAGAATCCTGGTGCTTTAGCAGCAGCAATCGGCCGTAAAAAATACGGTAAAGAAAAGTTCCAAAAAGCTGCCGCGGCTGGCAAGAAGATGGGTCATGAGTAAACTAGACGCATCACAGTTCGATCCTAGCTTACTAGAAGCTGCTAGGAAATGTGCTTGCAGTAAAGAGTCAGCATATAACCCTACATGCTCTATGAACGACTTACAAGCAGAACCAAGCGGCTCTAAGGGAGATGCGATGCCATCTACGTCTTTAAACATTGCCTATGAAAGCAAGAAGAAAAAGATGAAGAAGGAAGGTGTGTTTGGAGATCAGGAAGTTAATCCTGGTGGTCCAGCTCAGTATCATAAAGAAGAGACAGAAAAGTCATTCGATGCTAAGAAGGATGCTCGTATGTCAATCAACCAGTTAAAGAGTGTACTACATAACACCACTGAGTTGCTTGCTATGATCAAGCCTGATGATCTATTGCCCGAATGGGTAGAAACAAAGATCACGTTAGCTGAAGACTATATGGTTACGTGCAGCAACTTTTTACGTTCAGATAGAACAAAATAATGCAATACGGAAGCTTTCTTAAGGCCTTAACTGGCACTACAGCTAGAGTCCACTCATACGGACACCTTATTGAGCAGGCATCCAACGGTAAGATCCTTATCGATGGTGAGAAGACTTCTTTTACAGATTTAGAGGAAGCAAGACAATACATTAAGACAAAACATACGACAAGAAACATAGAAGAGCAAATTAAGACAGAACTATACGAAGACATATCAGATAACAAGATAGCAAACATTATTAAAGAATATTACGATGTAAAAGTAACAGATACTTTAATAGAGTCATACGTAGATTTTGCTTCCTCTAAACAATTTACTGTAGACCCTGTCGTAAGAGATATTAGGAATCTTAATAAGTTTGATAAGATCGTAGAAGGTAAGATCGACTACAAATTGGAAGATGGCACAATTATTGCTATCAATGAGACTACTCAAGATAAGTTGGCTGAGTTGTTTCATGATGAACAAGAAATCATTGAGCACATGAGAGAAAGCAAAGAAAACTTTATCGATGTGCTTAAACAAATCGGAGAATAAGAATGGCTGTATATACCTACATAATCAAGAACACAAACAAAGAAGTAGTTGTTAAAGTAGATACTGTCGATGGTGCTACTGGAGTACTTGCTCTTACAAGCTTAGCTTCTGCAGACCAAGTATTAGGTGCAACTGGTGCTACTGGTGCAACTGGTCCTGTAGTTAATATAGCTAAGATGATTTTTACTGGAGAACTTGGATCTGCTATTAGGATTACTAGAAATGGCGAGAACATCCTTGCATGTGCTCCAGAAAATGCTCCATTTTTAGATTTAACAGGCAACGGTATTACTGAAAATCGAAACAATAACAAGGATATCGTTATCATCAAAGAAGGTGCATCTGGTGTTCCAGTCACTGGTTACTTAGTGCTTCATAAACAAGAAGGCTTCTACTCTAAAGTTGAGTACGAAAAATATGGTGAGTACGATGATGAAACTAAAGTCGGTGCTCAAAACATTTCTGGAAGTCCTGGAGCTTAAGAGTGGTAACAACATAGTTGCTATGCATCGTTGGCATTTTAATAACTGCAAGCATAAAGGAGAATTAAAATTAAGCTAATTAAAGAACATACCGAAGAGGTTAAGTACTTAGTTGAAGAGAAACTAGGTAAAGGTAAAGAATACTTCATTGAAGGTGTATTCCTTCAATCGAACTTAAAGAATCGTAACGGCCGTATCTATCCAGTAGAGATACTTGATGGTGAGGTAAAACGATATAACGATGAGTATGTCAATAAGAATCGTGCCTTTGGTGAGTTAGGTCATCCTGATTCCCCTACGATCAACCTTGACAGGGTGTCTCATATGATTAAAAAGCTTCATCGAGAAGGTGATAACTTCATTGGTAAAGCTAAGATCATGGATACACCATATGGTAAGATAGTGAAGTCACTTATCGATGAAGGAGCTAGACTTGGCGTTAGTTCCAGAGGTATGGGATCACTAGATCGTAAAGGTGATGTTTCTTATGTAGGTAAAGATTTTACTTTAGCGACAGCAGCTGATATAGTTGCTGACCCGTCCGCCCCTAATGCTTTCGTAGAGGGTGTCATGGAGTCTAAAGAATGGGTTATGGTCGATGGAAAATTTGTGGAGAAAGACTTGCGAGAAGCACAAGCATTTATTAGAAAAGCTTCAAGCAAAAATTTACAAGAGGCAAAGATTAGAGCATTCCAATCATTCCTTGCGAAAATTAAATAACTATAAATAATAGTATATCTTAAAAAGATACACAAATTTAGGAGATTAAGATGTCAATCGAACAAAAAATTGCACAAATCTTAGCTGAATCAAGAGCTACAGATAATGCAGAAGAGTTAAATGAGGACAATGTTGTGACGAAACATGCTGCAGCGGGTGACCAAGCAGTTATTCGTCCACATGGTTCAGTGCCAAATGGTGGTGAAACACCTAACGAAGCTAACGCTAAAAACAATGTAGAAGACGAAGATCCAGCTGCAGAAGCTACTTCTAAGAAACCTAACGTTGTTACAGCTAAGGCTGAAGCAGGTGATCAAGCAGTTATCCGTACAGCTAAGGATTCTATCCCAGCTCACGCACCTGGCCATGCAGTTAATTTTAAAGAAGATATGGATGCTTTATTCAACGGTGAAGAACTTACTGAAGAGTTTAAAGACAAAGCAACTACTATCTTCGAAGCAGCAGTTATGACTCGTATTAACGAAGCCATGACTACTATTGAAGAAGAATTCGAAGCTCGCCTCCAAGAGGAAGCAGCAAAGAATCAAGAGGGTCTTGTTGAAAAAGTTGATGGATACCTCAACTACGTAGTTGAGCAGTGGGTTAAACAAAATGAAATCGCCCTTGAAAGTGGTATGAAGTCTGAAATCTTAGAAAGCTTTGTAAGCGGTATGAAAGGTTTATTCGAAGAGCACTATATCGATGTTCCAGAGGAAAAATTCGATGTGTTAGGTGCACAAGAAGAAACTATCGCTGAATTACAAGCTAAGCTAGACGAACAAGTTGCAGCTAACGTTGAGATGGCTAAAGCCCTTAACGAATCCGCTAAAAACGAAATCGTTGCTGATGCTTTAGATGGTTTAACAGAAACTGATAAAGAAAAATTCGTTGGCTTAGCTGAAGAATTAGCTTTTGAAGATGCTGAATCATTCTCTAAGAAAGTTCAGGTAATTCGTGAAAATTATTTCACAAACAAGGCAACATCAACATTAGTTGAGTCAGTTGTGACAGATACTCCAGTTGAACCATTAACAGAAGAAAAAGCTGTTAATCCTTCAATTAAGAGATATATGTCCGTACTCAATAACATTAAATAAGGAAAACAAAATGACAATTCGTCAAGACTTAGTAAAAAAATGGGAGCCGATTTTAGAGCATAGCTCACTCCCAGAAATCAAAGATAACTACCGTAAGGAAGTTACTGCGATTCTTTTAGAAAACCAAGAACGTGAAATGCAAAAAGGCGCTGAAGCTCTTTTCGAAGCTGCTCCTAGCAACTCTGGTGGTTCTGGTATTGGTTTAGGTGGTGCTGGTGCTTCTACTGGTACAGTATCTGGTTTCGACCCAGTACTTATCGCTTTAGTACGTCGTGCTATGCCACAAATGATCGCTTACGATATCGCAGGCGTTCAACCAATGACACAACCTACTGGTCTCATCTTCGCGATGAAATCACGTTACACACAACAAAACGGCACTGAAGCATTATTCAACGAAGCTGATACAGGTTTCGGTGGTGATGGTACTTCACCAAATGCTGGTGGTAACCCATTCACTGATGACTTCACAAACACTGGCCGTGGTATTACTACAGCTGATGCTGAAGCATTAGGTACAGGTTCACCTGCTGCTGACTTCGCTCAAATGGCTTTCTCAATTGAAAAAACTAGCGTAACTGCTAAGACTCGTGCTCTTAAAGCTGAGTACTCAATCGAGTTAGCACAAGACTTGAAATCAGTTCATGGTTTAGATGCTGAAGGTGAATTAAGCAACATCCTTTCAACTGAAATCCTTGCTGAAATCAACCGTGAAGTTATCCGTACAGTTTACTACGGTGCTAAAGTTGGTGCTCAATACGGTACAGCTACTGCTGGTACATTTGACCTTGATGTTGACTCAAACGGTCGTTGGTCTGTTGAAAAATTCAAAGGCCTCTTGTTTCAAATCGAACGTGAAGCTAATGCGATTGCTCAACAAACTCGTAGAGGTCGTGGTAATTTCTTAATCTGCTCATCAGATACAGCTTCAGCTCTAGCTATGGCAGGTGTATTAGATTACGCTCCAGCTCTTTCAACATCATTGAACGTTGATGAAGCTTCAACAACATTCGCTGGTGTTTTAAATGGCAAATACAAAGTATACATTGATCCATATTCTGGCGGTAACAACCCATCAGCAAATGGTTCACAATTCTTTGTAGTTGGTTACAAAGGTACATCAGCATTTGATGCTGGTTTATTCTATTGCCCATACGTTCCTCTCCAATTAGTTAGAGCTGTTGATCCTAATAGCTTCCAACCAAAAATTGGTTTCAAGACACGTTACGGTATCGTAGCTAACCCATTTGTTAACTTAGATGATGGTAATTCTGATAACAACGTTATCGTTGCTAACAAGAACTACTACTACAGGAAAGTTGCCGTCACAAATCTCATGTAATAAGATCCGCAAGGACACTACATTGATAAAGAGGGCTCGAAAGAGCCCTTTTTATTGCATATAAATAGTATATAACGTTAAGGAAATTATTATGGCAAACGCATTATGTCCAGTACCAGGTAGCATTAATCCATTATCACCTACCGGGTTTCAACTATCAATCACTAAGATCCCAGAAGTGACATACTTCTGTCAGATAGCTACGCTACCTGAAGTTACACTAGAAAACGTTGCCATGGCAACACCGTTGTCTATCAATAAAGTTCCTGGTGAACTACTTAGGTTTGGCGATTTAACCATCAACTTTGTGGTAGATGAGAAGATGACTAACTACTCCGCTATATGGAATTGGTTAATAGGTTTAGGTTTCCCACAAGATTGGGCACAATACCAAGCTTTGATTAATGGTTCACAAAATAGTACTTCTGGTGTAGCACAATCAAACAGCCTTACTCCAAACTTTGGCACCCAAGTAGGTAACTACTCTGATGGTATCTTACAGATCCTAGGCAGTAATAATGTTCCAGTTAGATCTATTCACTTTATAGATCTACACCCAATTAGCTTGGGCTCACTTGAGTTCCAATCAAACGTGGACGACATCCAATATCTGACGGGGACTGCAACCTTTGGATACACTTTCTTTACTATAATTTAACTATGTACATTAATTAATTATTATGGTATAATGTAGTTTTGATAAGCGGATTTAATTATGAATATTGAAGAGATTCAAACGATGTGGGAGCAGGACAGTCTTATCGATGACAACCATTTGGGTGAAGCATCGACTGAGACAGCAAAGGTCCATGCTAAGTACATCAAACTAATGGTTCAGGTAAAGCTACGCCTTACTAAGTCTAGAGCCGAATACAACCTGCTACGTAAGAATAAGTTTCGCTACTATCGTGGTGAACTATCACGTGAAGAGTTAGCAGCTTTAGGTTGGCAACCATATCAACTAATCAAGCCACTTAAGAACGAGATGGACGAGTTCCTTCAAGGCGATCAAGATTTAATTACACTAAATACAAAGATCGAATACCTCGAGACTATGGGTTACCTACTCGAAGGTATCTTAGGGCAAATCAAAGCAAGAGATTGGCAACTTAAAAACGGTATCGAATGGAAGAAGTTCCTAGCTGGAATGTAATGAAATTAACTATTGAAAAGATTAATGAAGTAAACATCCGTGTTTACGGCGATCTAGGTTGTGAGCAAGAACTCGAAGCGTTCTTTACTTACGAAGTTCCTGGTGCAAGGTTTACACCTAAGTTTAAAGCTAGGTTATGGGATGGTAAGGTTCGACTGTACTCATTAATCAAGAAGACATTATACGCTGGTCTATATCAATATGTCTTAGAGTTTGCACAACGTAATAACTACGAGCTAACGTTCAACCCAACAGATGATTATCCAAAACCACTTGATCTACATAACTACACGTTAGACCAAATATCTAAGTTCATCTATGACCTTGACTTGTACGGTCGTGGTCAACCAATAACACCACGAGATTATCAAATAGAAGCAGTACGCACAGCATTAAACCTTAACCGTACAGTGTTACTATCACCTACTGCATCTGGTAAATCATTCATGATCTATTGTCTGATGAGATGGCACCTTGAAGAGGATCGTAAGATCATCATCGTTGTGCCTACCACATCATTAGTCGAGCAGATGTATTCGGATTTTGAAGACTACTCATCGCATAATGGATGGTCAGTTAAGTCTAACTGCCAAAAACTATATTCAGGTTTTACGCGCGACATAACATCTAACGTCCTTATCACCACTTGGCAGTCCATCTACACCCAACCAAAACAATGGTTCGAGCAGTTTGACGTCATAGTTGGAGACGAGGCGCACCAATTCAAAGCCACATCCTTGATATCCATAATGGAAAAGATGAAGCATGTTAAGTATCGTATAGGTACCACGGGTACGATTGATAATAAAAAGTTAAACCAACTCACGCTCGAAGGTTTATTTGGACCAGTTCATAGAGTAACGACAACAAAAGAACTGATGGATTCTGGTAAGGTAGTAAACATAGACATCAACTGCATCTTACTTAAGTATAAGGAAGAGGTAAGGAAAGCATGTAAAGAACATATGTACCAAGAAGAGATGGACTTCCTCATATCAAATGAGGCCCGCAATAAGTTTATTAGGAACCTTGCTATCAACTGTAAGGGTAACACTCTTGTCCTATTCCAATACGTAGAGAAACATGGAGCTGTCTTATATGATATGATAAAGACTAAAGCCCCTGACAAGACGGTATACTTCGTGCATGGCGGAGTGGATACATTAGATCGTGAAGACATCCGTAAGAATACCGAACTTGATGATAATACAATCATAGTTGCCTCATACGCCACATTCTCCACGGGTATAAATATACCTAGTATAGAGAACATTATCTTTGCTTCTCCTACTAAGTCTAAGATCCGAAACCTCCAATCTATCGGTCGTGGGTTAAGGCTTAAAGACGGTAAGACACACCTTAAACTATATGATGTAGCTGATGATTTACAATATAAGACAAGAAAGAACCATACATTTAACCACTTTGAAGAGCGAATCAAGATCTATTCAGATGAACGGTTCGAATACAAAGTCCACGAGGTAAACATATGATCGGCGATCGTTACATCGTAATGAAGTTGGTTACAGGCGAAGAACTCGTAACTCATCTCATAAAAGAAGATGATTATGAGATAAGCGTATTATTTCCTATGATAGTAAAGCATGTCCCACGGATGACGTCCCATGGACCTGCAGAATCCGTTGTATTGTCTCCGTATACTTACTTTGCCGGAGATGATGAGTATACATTTCAAAAGAACCAGATAATATTCATTAAGAACCTTGATCCAAAATATGAAGCCGAGTATAACCGTGCGATCGATGACTTCATCGCGATGAACGCCCAAGTTCCGGAACCATACAACCCGAACGAGATGCAAGAACTAGCTGATAAACTACAGGCGATGTTTAAAGATAGGATGGAAGAATTTGAAGAGTTTCCCTCTATTCAAGTAGAATCATCTAAAACTATTCATTAACCACTTGAAAAACCCCATACAGTTATAATACAGCTTTGCCAATTTAATGTACAATTATTTTTATGGATCAAATAACAATAGATCAAACAGCAGCGGATAAGATCAAAGCCCTATTAAAAGAAGAGGATGTTCCAAACCTTATGCTACGTATATTCGTATCAGGAGGAGGATGTTCTGGATTTCAATATGGATTCACATTTGACGATAATCAAAATGAAGACGACTTTGTCATAGAACAGCATGAAGTTAAGTTACTAGTAGATGCTATGAGCATGCAGTATTTAGCTGGATCTGAAATAGCATATGAAACAACTTTAGCCGCATCCCAATTCACAATAAAAAATCCAAACGCAACATCTAAATGCGGGTGTGGTTCATCATTCTCTGCATAAAATAATTTTACTTTATACTAACTATGTAGTACAATGGTCTTAATTATTAATAAAGGTGAAACACATCATGGCTGAGAAAAAACCAGTCCACTACGTAAACAATCCAGACTTCCTTGAAGCAGTTAAGAAGTATAAGAAGCAGGTTGCTGAAGCAGAGGCATGTGGAGATCCAAAACCCCAGATATCAAACTACCTTGGTGAGTGTATACTTAAGATAGCTACCAAGCTTGCTAATAGACCAAACTTCATCAACTATTCCTATAAAGATGACATGATCCTAGACGGCATCGAGAACTGTATCATGTACTTTGATAACTTTGATCCTGAAAAATCATCTAATCCTTTCAGTTACTTTACACAGATAATCTACTATGCATTCCTTAGACGTATAGAAAAAGAAAAGAAACAATCATATATCCGTGGTAAACTAATTAGAGACGTAACAGTAGAATCCTTTGAAACACAAGGTTCAGATAACGATGAAGATTTTCAAAACTCCTACATCGGGTTTATGCAACAACATGGTACGTTCGATGAAGGGTTTGAAGAGCGTATGAAGAAAAAGAAGAAAAAGAAAAAAGACGACACTATTACATTAGACACTTTTATTGAGGATGAATTTGGTGAGTAAATTTGTTGTATTAGGCGATACACACTTCGGTGTTAGAGGTGATTCATTAAAGTTCCATACATACATGGAGAAGTTCTATAGAGACTTCCTATTCCCATACATGGAGCAAAATCAAATCAAAGTCATCTATCAATTAGGTGATCTATTCGACCGTCGTAAGTTTGTTAACTTCAATACACTCGCTGAATGTAAACGATACTTCTTTGATGAACTAAAGACAAGAGGCATCCAACTAATAACTCTATTAGGTAACCACGATATATTTTGGAAAGAATCACTAGCTGTCAATGCACAATCATTGATACTTGGTGAGTATGATAATATTACAGTGATCGATAAACCTACACGTATGCACGAAGATAATGCTTCTATCGATCTTATACCATGGATTTGTAAGGAGAATGAGAATGATGTATTTGAGTTTATTGATAGCAGTAAATCTGATCTCTGCTTGGGTCATTTTGAGATAGCAGGATTCCCGATGTACCGAGGTATGCACTCAGAAGAAGGTCTATCTCATGAGATGTTTGCAAAGTATGAACGTGTATTATCTGGTCACTACCATACAAGATCAAAGCAAGAAAACATCGAGTATGTTGGCACTCCATACGAGATGACATGGCAAGATGCTAGTGATCCAAAAGGATTCTCAGTATTCGACACAGAGACAAGACAGTTAGAGTTTCATCAAAACCCTTTCACTATACATGAAAAGATCGAGTATAATGATAAGGATGTAGAGCCAATCGATCTTACAACCATAGATATAAAGGACAAATACATTAAGTTAGTGGTTATAAATAAAACCGATCTCTATAAGTTTGATAGGTTTGTTAACACACTATACGAACAACAACCATATGAAGTCAAAATCATCGAAGACCTTTCTGAGTTCAATGAAGGCACCATCGACGCTGAAATTAATTTGGAAGATACTGTTAGTATTCTTGGTAATTACATTGATTCCATCCAAACGGAGGGAGATAAGGAAGCTATTAAAACCTTTGTAAAATCCTTATACATTGAAGCAATCAATCAGGAGGTTGTTTGATAATATTTAAGTCAGTGAATTGGAAAAACTTTCTTTCAACAGGTAATTCCCCAAACAAAGTAGAACTAAACGGTCACTCAACAACCTTAATCGTTGGGAAAAACGGTGAAGGTAAGTCCACTATCCTTGATGCACTTACCTTCTCACTGTTCAATAAACCATTTCGTGATATCAATAAGAACCAACTTGTTAACTCTATCAATCAAAAGAACTGCGTAGTTGAGATTGAGTTTGACATTGGTCCTATCCAATATAGAGTAGTACGCGGTATCAAACCTAATATCTTTGAGATATATCAGAACGGAACGATCATCAACCAAGATGCAGCCGTAAAAGATTATCAAAAAGTCCTCGAACAGCAGATCCTAAAACTTAATTATAAAACCTTCACCCAGGTAGTGATATTAGGATCTGCTTCCTTTGTACCGTTCATGCAGTTACCTGTATGGCAAAGACGTGAAGTCATCGAAGATATCCTTGACATCAAGGTATTCTCAACGATGAATACTATCCTCAAAGAAAAGATAGCAGAGAATAAAGAAGAGCTATCTGCCGTAGAGACTGAGATCCGTATCATCACCGAACAAGCTAAAGCACAGAAGAGCTTGATTGATTCATTACAAAACTCTAAAGATCAAAACGTACAGATACTACGAAATAAGATCGATGCCAACATCAACGAGATAAATGATAAGACTCAGCTAGTAGATCTCATGAACAAAGACATCGAACAGTTGAATGCTAAACTACATGATAAAGCTGATGTAGATAAAAATATTGATATGTGTAAATCAAACATGAATAAGCTATCACAAAAGCTTACACAAGTTGATGAGCATATCGAGTTCTTTACAAGTAATGAGACGTGTCCATCGTGTGAGCAAGGTATACAGCACGAACATAAAGATAAGATCATTAGTAAGATAACTGAAAGTAAACAACAGATCACATCCAACATGGATACGCTGAACTCAGCTTATACTAAGTTGAGTGTAGACCTACAAGAGAAACAAGACGTCTTAAATCAAATACAAGATAAAAACATCTCTATCTCTACAGAGATCAATGGTATGAACATGCTTATCAAAGCAAACCAACAACTCGAGAAAGAGATCAACGAGTTATCTGTACAAGGTGATATTGATTCTGAGAAAGATAAGATCAAGTTACTCGCTAACGATGCATTAGCAAAGAATGAAGTAAAGATAGACCTCATGAAAGAGAAACAACTACAAGAGATCTCCAGCGTACTGCTTAAGGATACTGGTATCAAGACCACTATCATACGTGAATACCTACCAGCAATGAACAAACTAATTAACATGTATCTGTCCGCAATGGACTTCTTTGTTAAGTTTGAACTAGATGAATCGTTCAATGAATCGATTAAATCTAGGTTTAGAGACGAGTTCACTTATGCTTCGTTCTCTGAAGGAGAAAAGATGCGTATAGATCTCGCAATCTTATTCACTTGGCGTCAGATCGCTAAGATGAAAAACTCAGTGAACACCAACTTACTATTACTAGATGAGATATTTGATTCTAGTCTTGATGTGGCTGGTACTGATTACTTCCTATCTGTGATGGATACGTTGGGTGAAAACACCAATGTGTTCGTTATATCCCATAAAGGTGATGTGCTTCTTGATAAGTTTAAGAATAACATCCGCTTTGAAAAGACCAACGATTTCAGTTCCGTAGTCACAAACTCCTAAGTTATTGATTTATATAGACAAGTGCCCGGCAGCTCCCAGGACAGCCCATTTTTTGACTAGATAGGTTAATGTACCTTACATGGAGGGAGGGCCTATGTACATTAAATCATATTTGTGAGATAATGGGTGTATGCTGGTATCCCGGATCCCTGGTCCTGCGTGTTAAAAATAAATGTGTACATTAAATAGCATTTTAGGTATAATGGTTCTATTAATTAAGGAGATCTAAATATGACAAACATTTTTATTTTACATGCCCGTGACATCTATTCAAATCATACATTTATCGAATTATTCACTACTGAGCAAAACTTAAAAAAATTCTTACAAAATAACCCCCAAATTGAGCAAAAACAAATTACTCTTCATGAATTAAATCCTCAATAAAATCAATAACTTACATAATTATCTATATAAATCAATAACTTAAGGGCTATGTACATTAAATAGCCCTTATAGTATAATGGTTATATTAATTGGAGAGATTGATGACAAAAACTGACTTAGTAGCAAAATTATTAGCAAACGAAAACCTTACTGTTATACAGGCACCTGTATCTACAGCATCGTTTGACATCAAAAATCGTGTCCTAAGACTTCCACAATGGAAGGACATGACTAACGATCTTATTGATATGTTAGTTGGTCATGAAGTAGGTCACGCGCTTTACACTACTCTTGAAGAGTATTCAACTAAAAACCCTTATAAAGATACCCCTCACTTCTCAGGCTATATGAACGTGCTTGAGGATGTACGTATCGAGAAGCTTATGAAGCGCAGATATCCTGGTCTTCGTAAGTCATTCAACTTAGGTTATAAAGAACTTAATAATCGAGACTTCTTTGGTGTAGCTAACGGTTTCAAAGATATGTTACTCATCGATAAGATCAACCTATATTTCAAAGCTGGTTATTCATGCGGTGTTACTTTTAATGCTGAAGAGAAAGCATTCGTAAGACGTGCTGAAGAGACTGAGACATGTAAAGATGTGATCGCGTTAGCTAAAGAGATCTATGACTATTCTAAGAAAGCTATGGAAGACAAGATCGAACAGATGAAAGCATTGTCAGACGATCACGAAGAATTTGAAGAAGAAGAGTCTGAAGAGCAAGGTAATTCACAGATGCAAGACTTTGATGCAGATGAGGAAGAGACTGATCAGATCGAAGACGAGCAATCATCACCATCAACCAAAACGGATCCGCTTCAAGACCTTGAAGACTCACTCGAAGATCAGTTAGAGTCACAAACTGAAAAGAACTTAGATAAGAAGCTTCAAGAATTAGCTGATACTTCAATCGAATACAAGTACATCACTATCCCTAAACAATTTAAGGTCAATCCAATGGTTACCTATAAAGAAGTATTTGCAGAGCATGCAGAATATGAAGCAGAATGGAATGCTAGCGGTGCTTCAGTAATTAATGATGATGACGTAGAACGCGCTGAGAAGTTTAAAGCATCATCTAAGAACGTAGTTAGCTACTTAGTAAAAGAATTCGAGATGCGTAAGTCAGCACAAAACTATAAACGTGCTAAGGTCGCAAAGACTGGTTCATTGGATGGTAAAAAGCTTTATGCTTATAAACTAAACGATGACATATTCAAACAAGTGATGTCTATCCCTAACGGTAAAAGTCATGGTATGATATTCTTATTGGATTGGTCAGCTTCAATGGATCATGTGTTAAGACCAACGATCGAGCAAGTCGTATCATTAGCAATGTTTTGTAGAGGTGCTCAGATCCCATTCCAAGTATTTGCATTCACAAACGGTTGGTCTGATACTAAGTACAGAAACGCTGATGGTACCCGTATGATGACAGCAGGTGAATCTGAAGTTGACACGTTTGGTCTTACTATGATGGAGTTATTCTCATCTAAGATGACTCAATCAGAATTTAATAAGATGATCACCATCACTTTATCAAGGTTATTCTATAACCTTCACAACTTTAAAACATCTGGTACTCCATTGAATTCTGCGTTAGCATGGTTATACAACTACATCCCAGAATTTAAGAGTAAGAACGGTACAGAAAAGATGACGCTCATCACATTGACTGACGGTGAAGGCGAGTACTTAAGAACTGGATTTGATCAGATCAGGATGAAACGAAACTATAATGGCAAAGACTATGTTACTGTCAAGCCGTTCTTATCTGATACAGTAACTCGTAAGAACTATCCAATGTCAGAGAACGCAGAGCAAACTAAGTCACTCTTACAGATGATTAAGGATAGACATGCTATCACTACTGTAGGATTTTACATCACACGACCAACGTTCAGATATCTACACAATGCATTCGTAGCTCATTATGGTCATGGCTCACACATCTCAGCTATGGGTATCGAAGACATGAAGAGAGATCTTCGTAAGAATGGCTTTGCATCAATGAAGGATACAGGTCGGGACGAGCTCTTCATAGTGGCTGAATCCAGAGCTAAGATTGAGGATGACAAAGAGCTTTCTATAGGTAAAAAGGAAAGCGCATCCAGGATCGCCCGGGAGCTCACCAAGATGCTCTCAAATAAGAAGACCAGTCGCATATTGCTTAATCAGTTTATAGGGCTGGTGGCATAAAGCTAATGAAATCAATAACTTATGAAAAAGACTATTGGAATCATATATTTAGGGCCTATGTACATTAATTCATATTCAGTATATAATGGTTTTGTTAATTGATAACGGAGAGACTACATTATGAGATATAAAAGTGAACAAAAGCTTGAAGTTCAAGCTAAACTATTCGAGACCTATCCAGGTCTAGTTAAAACCCCTGAGATCAGTAAGACCGATCTTATGACAGTGGTAAATTCATTAGGTTATGATACTATGCCTTGGTTCATGATTGCTGGTCAGGTGTCACGTGGTGTTTATAACGTGAAGGTGCCTTCAGTAATTCCAAAGCCAGTGCTTTCAGTGGTTCAAACCCCAGTAAAAATTGAAAGCCAAGCCATCGTAAACTTCGATAGACCTGAGACATTAATCCCAGCCAAGGACCCAAACTATGTACCATTTGGCAACTATTCAGATCTCGAGATGATCATCAAAGCTGGACTTTTCTATCCATCTTATATTTCCGGCCCTACGGGTAACGGTAAGTCAACCATGATCGAGCAGATCTGCGCTAAATTTGGTAAGCCACTTATTCGTGTTAACCTTAACATGATGTCTGACGAAGAGCAACTTATTGGTGCTAAGACACTTATTAATGGTAACGTGGAGATCGTGGAAGGCCCAGTATTGATTGCTCTACGTAACGGTTATACATTATTGCTTGACGAAGTGGATGCTGGTTCAGCTAACACACTATTGTGTTTACAGCCTATCCTCGAAGGCAAGCCTTACTACTTCAAGCTTAAGAACGAGGTTATAGTTCCAGCTGCTGGCTTTAACATCATTGCTACAGCTAACACAAAGGGTAAAGGTTCAGACGATGGCCGATACATCGGCACAAACGTACTTAACGAAGCATTCCTCGAGCGTTTCGCAGTGACATTCGAACAAGAGTATCCTAATGCATCAGTCGAGATGAAGATCGTTAAGAACCTTATGAAGCATTATAACTGTGAGGACCAAGACTTTGCAGACACATTGATTAAATGGGCTGATGCTATCCGTCGCACATTCGAAGACGGTGGTGTAGACGAGACCATCACAACCCGTCGTATGACTCATATCGTACGAGCATTCTCAATCTTCAAAAAGAAAGAGAAAGCGATCGAGTTATGTTGTAACCGTTTCGATCCACAAACTAAAGCTGCATTCATGGATGTATTTGATAAGATATCAAACCCAGCACCAGAAGTGTTACATGATCCAGTGAATAGTAGTGATGCTGCAGCTTATGCAACTATATCAGATGCTTATAATGCAGCTACAGCTAGCCAAACAGTAACAACTACGGTTACAAACGATGCAATTTAAAGAACTAAAGCCAACACAAAAGATGTACGTGATTGAGGTGATGAATCGCTTCAATCACTCTGATGAGACTATAGATCTTACTCAGATAAAAGACTATCATAAGATTATGGTCGATGCCAGAGAAGATGGATGTCCCAAGTTAGGCTATCCTAATTGGCTTATAGTAGCAGAGAATAAGAAGTTGAAAAGTGTTTATGGATTTCCGGTCCCCACTGAATCGGAGATGGAGGATTACCTCAGTGGAAATGTAGAAGCGGTGATTGACTTATCTAAGTTCTCACCATTATTAAATAACGTGATCAAGGAGTATGGCCTAAAGCCATAATATATTATGAACTTAAAAAAATTATTTAACTTTAATTCAAAACCAGTGTATAATGGTACAGTATTCGGTAAGACAAGCGACAATCTTATCAGCATTTCCCGTAACGTCGCAATTTCAAGGAGTAATAGTATGTCAGCAACAACATCATTAATCAATTACCTTAAATCAGGTAAAACAGTAACTGCTAAACAAATCACTGCACGATTTGGTCTTGCTAACCCGCATGAAGCAGTTCGTCAATTACGTATGAAGGGTTATGCAGTTTATGCAAACAATTCTACACTTTGGAATGGTGAATCAACTACTCGTTACAGATTAGGTACACCAAGCCGTAAAATGATTGCTGCAGCTTATGCTGTATTAGGTGGTTCAGCATTCTAAGAGTCAATTCTCTAGTAAGTCAGTTCGAGGAGGCGCAATGCCTCCTCTCTTTAGAGTTCTTAACTGAGAGTTCTAAACAGAGGAGACACGATGACTAAAGACGAATTAAAGATTTCGCAGAGTAAAGACCACAAAGGTGGACGCAAATTCGATGGTGGTAAGTTGCAATATGGACTTATTCCACCTCTCGCTTTACGCGAGACTGTTAAAGTATTGACATTTGGCGCAGAGAAGTATGAGCCTGATAATTGGCGTAGAGTACCAGATGGCAATCGTAGGTATTTTGATGCAGCACAGAGACACCTGTGGGCATATAAAGAAGGTGAGATGTATGATCCTGAAACAGGAGTCAATCATATAGCTCATGCGATTTGTTGTTTAATGTTTATGTTAGATCTTGATGAAGGAAAATATAATGAAACTAAGTAAAGAAACATTGGCACTGATTAAAAACTATGCCTCAATCAATAACAACTTGTTATTTAAACCAGGCAATGTACTATCTACAATTGCAGTAAGTAACACCATCATGTCATCATGTACAGTTACTGAAACATTCCCTAATGAGTTCGGTATCTATGATGTGAACGAGTTCCTTGCTGTGCTATCATTATTTGAGGATCCAGATCTTGAGTTCTCTGAAAAGACAGTGACAGTGAAACAAGGTAACAGCAGTATCAAGTACTTTGCTGCAGCACCTAACTCTATCGTTGTACCTAAGAAAGAGATCGTATTCCCCGATGCAGAGATCAACTTCAAGCTTGAAGCAAACGTATTAGCTATGATCCTCAAGACCGCACCAATCCTCAAGTCTACAGATGTTGCACTGTTGGGTGATGGATCAACCATCCAAGTGGTCGTGGGTGATAAGAAGAATGCAACATCAAATGCATATACATATACCTTAGGTACGACAACATCGGTGTTTAAGGTGAACCTCAAGATCGAGAACCTTAAGATGGTACCAGGTGACTATGATGTTTCTATCTCATCTAAAAAGATCTCACGCTTTAAAGGCGCAGGTGATCTAGTGTATTATGTAGCAGTTGAAGCTGATTCAACATTTGAAGCGTAAGCTAATTTATATTATGGAGATATTATGGAATATTTATGGGTTGAACGCTACAGACCTCAGACGATCGAAGATTGTATTTTACCAAAGAACTTAAAAGAAACATTCAAGCAGTTCGTCCAAACCGGTGAACTGCCTAACTTCTTATTTTGTGGTACGGCAGGTGTGGGTAAGACCACCGTTGCCAAAGCATTATGTAACGAGATCGGAGCCGAGTATCTTCTCATAAACGGATCCGAAGAATCTGGTATCGATGTCCTTCGAACCAAGATCAAATCCTTTGCCTCAACAGTATCGTTGACTGACGCTAAGAAGGTCATCATACTAGACGAAGCAGACTATCTAAACCCAAATTCTACACAACCAGCGCTTAGAGCATTCATCGAAGAGTTCTCTAACAACTGTCGTTTCATCTTTACATGTAACTATAAGAACCGTATCATCGAGCCGTTACATAGTAGATGTTCAGTCATTGACTTTAAGATCGAGAATACAGAGAAGCAAGAGATCGCAGCGTCCTTCTTCAAACGTACCATGAACATCTTAAAGCAAGAGAACGTTGAAGCAGACCAGAAGGTGGTAGCAGAGTTGGTCACTAAACACTTTCCTGATTGGAGACGTGTACTAAACGAATTACAGAGATATTCAGTGTCAGGTAAGATCGATGCTGGCATCCTTGTAAACATGACTGAAGACTCATTCAAGCAACTCATCAACAACATGAAGGAAAAGAACTTCACAGAAGTTAGGAAGTGGGTAGCTAAGAACGGAGACTCAGAGACTATAAATATCTTTAGACAACTATACGACACAGCTTCAGTAAACATGGAGCCAGCTAGTATCCCACAATTAGTATTGATACTTGCTGACTATCAGTATAAGGCTGCGTTCGTTGCAGATCATGAACTAAACCTCATGGCTGCACTTACGGAGGTTATGTCATCATGCAAGATGAAGTAAAAAGAGAATACGACTCAGACGATTGGGACAAAGCATCATACCTAATCGAACGAGGTTTTGTACAGTCAAACCCAGCTGGAGACAAGATGGAGAATATCCGTGAAACAGCGATAGCTATCCATAATGTTAAGATGCGTAGCTATGACGAGTATATTAAAAACGGTGGGACTCCACCATTCGAAGGGAAGGCATGAACTATTTTCTTACGTTTGTCTCAGGATTCTTTTTAGGTTGGATAGCACTTAAGATCCTTATATATTATAAAGTGCAAAAGATCTTAGGTAATATTGCTGATGCTCCATTACCTCAAAAAAAGATAGTTAATATAAACTTTGTTAAGATGGAACATGCCATACTAGCATATAATAGAGACACCCAACAGTTCTTAGCACAAGGTAATACAAGAGGCGAGATAACCGCATTACTACAAAAACGGTTTCCCGATACAAATTTCATGGCAAACAAACAAAATCTTGAAGAGGTAGGTTTAAAATGAGTAATATTGAGACAGTATTTTTAAGTGAATACTTTGGCCAAGATAATGGCAAGACAGCAAAGGTTAATAAGTGGGGTAGATGGTTTATAGCAGAACTATACCAAGACGGTAAGTTAATCAGTAGAGATTCTCAGTTAGATGAAGATATCGCAGAAGCTGCAGCAGAGGAATGGGTAAATGACACCATTTGATTTCCTTAATGCCATAAACGAGAACAAGAAGGACTTATTCCAGGATCCACAGGCATCCAAGGACTATGCTCCCTTCATGATCAACCGTGGGTTATCGTTCTTCCCGGATACAGTGATGTATGCCAACGAGATGAACATGCACGCCCAGATCCCTACACAGTGGCAGTTTGAATTCCTCAAGAACTCTATCCCTAAAAAGAAGAGGTTCTCCAAGTGGCATAAGAGGGATGCAACCACAGATCAGGTCAAGCTTATCATGAAGCACTATAACTACTCTGAGAAGAGAGCACATGAAGTCCTCAGTATCCTATCCACAATGCAGATGGAGGAGATCAGGCAAGCCTATGATAAGGGTGGTAGAAACTAATAGTCTTATAAATATATAATGTAATCAATAAAGAAAGATTTATAATGACAAGTATCATGATATATTATGATTGGACACCAGATGCAATGTTAGAAGTTGACTTGATCGAACCGGATAACTTCCTCAAAGTCAGAGAGACTCTAACTCGCATAGGTATAGCAAGTCGAAAAGACAAAAAGCTATTCCAATCATGCCACATACTACATAAACAAGGAAAGTACTTCATTGTACATTTCAAAGAATTATTTGCCCTAGATGGCAAGGAATCGGATATCTCCATGTCTGACATTGAGAGACGCAATATCATTGCTGAACTCCTTCAAGACTGGGGTCTGCTGAAGATCCTTGATAAGTCTAAGGCAGAACCAAAAGCTAGCTTATCTCAGATAAAGGTAGTGTCCTTTAAAGAGAAGGGTGAGTGGGAACTCGTACCAAAATATAACATTGGTGGCATCAAAAGGATGCCTAAATCTGATACAGAATATTAAGCACAGGATTACTAAGTATTAATACTTTTAACTAGTCTCTTTTTAAGAGTATTGTATAGATAGTAATGTAGGGGAAACTCTACAGGAATATGAGCCTCAAGTTAGACCTTGAATGTCTGAGTTAAAAGCCGTTCTCTCTAACGATCTGAGTTTATAAATTTTTATAAACAAAGGAGAAATACTATGTGGACGAAACCTCAAGCAACTGAAATGCGCTTTGGCTTTGAAGTTACCCTTTATGTAATGAATCGTTAATTCGATCATTCTTAAAGAATAAAAGGGATCCTAGAGGTCCCTTTTTTATAAATATAATATGAAAAATGTCCTTCGCGAGACGGCAATCTCCAAGGACTCTAACACTAAAAGGAGTGCCAGCATGTCATATTTATCCCCGGTTCCAGAAGAGTTTAATTCCCTTAAAACTATGATTATAACTAAAGAAGAACTAGAAGCTAACTCTGAAATTATAATAGAAGATTCATGGAATAAAGGTCTTCCAAAAGAAGAAAGCCACTGGTATGGTAAAAAACATACTGAAGAATCTAAGAAAAAGATAAGTAGAAGCAAAAAAGGAACTAAAGGCGGTTTAGCAGGAGTTCCTAGATCTGAAGAAACTAAGCGCAAAATGAGTTTAGCAACTAAAGGTAAAAAGTCATTTGTAATGTCAGATGAACAAAAAAGAAAAATGTCTGAATCTATTAAGGCATGGCATAAGAATAGATCTAAAAAGTGGTTACAAATTGTTACAATTGGGCCTATGTACAATAATTAATAAATATGGTACAATGGTCTCAGAATAGGAGAAGTACAATGAAAAAACTTATAGCAGTATTAGCATTAGCGACAGCATCAACCTCAGCATTCGCAGGTTATCATGGCGGATATGGCGGCTATTATGGTGGTTACCATGGTGGGTATTATCATGGAGGTGGTGTAAATTGGGTTGCTCCAGCTTTAATTGGTGGAGTTATCGGTTACGAACTAGCGCAACCACGTTATGTACAACCAGCACCTACAGTGATCTATCAACAAGCTCCAACTGTATATCAAAACTGTACAGCATGGGTTGAGTCAGTAGATCAATATGGTAACGTGACTAGAACGAGAACTTGTTACTAATGGCTGAATTTAATCGTAAACCTAGGCCAAAACAAAGTGACTCTAAACAAGGGTTATTTGTAGACGTACAAGAAGGCCAATTTGAAAAAGCTTTTCGTAAGTTTAGAAACAAAGTAGAAGACTCAGGGCTTCTGATTGAAATAAGAGAACGTATGGAGTATGAAAAGCCATGTGTAGCTCGTAAGAAAGCAAAGAGTCAGGCGAAGAAACGTTGGTTGAAAAAAGTAGCATCAAGTCAACCACCTAAAAAATTATATTAAGGAGAAAATTATGGGAAACCGTGATAAGAAAAAAGAAAGCAAAGGTCGTCCAAAAAAAGATAAGTTGCCAAAATAATGGCAGCAAAGAATGATATCACCGGTGACAGCATCTTATCTAAGACTGCCACCAAAGAATTTGATAAGAACTTTGATGCGATTGACTGGTCAGTTAAGCTTGACACACCACAAGACGGTGATCAAAGATTAAATAATGTAGGTCAACTTGAACGTTATTATGGAGGACAGTGGAATGCAACAAGTCAAAAAGAAGGCTGATTTACCAAGAGTAGACGTAGCAGCAGTACTTGCAGCACATGAAAAGACTCGTGAAGGTAACCGTTATACGATGATCCTTGAAGCTGCCTATAGAGCAAGAGATATTGAAAAACGTCGAGACTTTCTAGACCGCAAGTCAGAGAAGCTCCACTACTATGGCTATAAGCCAATCAACCAAGCACTACAAGACATCATAGATGATGCAGCCTAATTATACTCAACGAGAATGGGACAGAGTATGCTGTATCGGTAGTCCTCCTGCACCATTAACTCGTAAACAAAAACTTAAAAAAGTATTCCTTCGTATTATAAATAAATTTAGGTAGGAAACTGCCTAAACCTGCAGCCTTCGGGGGCAGGATTTTGTTAAACTCGCTTAACTAAGGAGAAAAATATGCGAACTACAAATGTATCATTCGGCCCTATCTGGCCACAAACTATTGGTTTTGAAAGTATGCTAAGAGAGATTGATGAGATGCTCGCAGCACCACTAAACAACAACCAAGCATTCCCACCTCACAACATTATTAAGCTAGACGATTACGAATATATCGTTGAATTGGCTATCGCTGGTTTCAATAAGCAAGAGGTAACTATCACTTTAGAAGAAGGCTTATTGATCATCAAAGGACAAAAGAATCCTGATGATGGCAATGTACAATACCTCCACAAAGGTATCGGAACGCGTTCGTTCACTAAGTCAATCAAGTTGGCTGATACGGTCGAAGTGCGTGGTGCTGAATTTAAAGATGGCATCTTACGTATCGCTCTTGAGAATGTTATCCCTGAATCTAAGAAACCTCGTCAAATCGAGATCACGGACAACTTAACGCCGTCTACTGGTATCGACCGTGTTAGAGAACTCTTAAATGAAAGAGATAACCCAACTGACTACGCTAAAGATGCTAATTACGCCTCTGGTCAACAGTACGATATGGATAGTTAAAGGGATGGGGAGAGCAATCTCCCCTCTCATAAATATATGATGAAGAGTGAATTGACAAAAGATTTAGTTTCTTATCCGTTCTTGCGGAGAGGCAACTATCAACTAAAGGTTTCCGTTCTTAAGCATATGTCTGTCATGGTTGTAGGTAATCACATGATGGATGTGGATAAGTTCTTTGTAAAACACTTTAGCAATTTAGAAGAAGCAGCAAATTTTATTGAATTTATAATTTTAAAGGATGAGCAAGATGGCAGATATTAAACTAATTAAATTTACTAGTGGTGAAGAGATCATTTGTGGCCTTATATCTTCAGGAGAAGGTGCAATGGTCATTGAAAATGGTGTCACATTAGTATATCACCAAACAAAAGAAGGTACAGTATCCGTCGGATTCTCTCCTTTTATGCCTTACCATGATGGCACTATTGCAGTGTATCATACATCTATCGCAGCAATTACTGACGTTAAGAAAGAACTACTAAACGAATATAACAGGATCTACGGTTCTGGTATCGTATTAGCTGGTGCAAACGACGCCCAATTTAAAGCTTAATTGTACTTTTAATACCCTTTGGGGTATAATTATATTATGAAATCAGTGACGGATTTTCTTCCATATCATAGGCCTTCTGACGAAGTTATAGTCTTAGGCCAATGTCCCTCATCTAAAACTACACCGTTTAAGAATGGGACATTTGCACGTCTGAAGGATTGGATGGACACAGTAGGTCTATATGAATGGTCGTTTCATAATGTGATACCTAATAAGATAAACTCTTATAAGATGTCTGATGTAGACGTGGATGCATTACTAACAGAGACACAAGGTAAAGTAGTGATTGCACTTGGTGGATTTGTATCAAAAGTATGTGATAAGTATGACATACCACATTATAAGATTGATCATCCGTCTCCACGAAATAGGAACCTAAATAGTAAAGCCTATGAAGTTGGTATGCTGCTTAGACTACAAACATTTTTAACTGAGGTTGGTTTATATTGATTGAAACAACACAATACTATGATGAGTACATAAGATACTTTAACCTTGCAAAGGATCAGCAAGAGAAGTGTAATGTATCTCTTACACCACCTTATGGCATGATATCACATGTAGAGTCAAACATGAATGATGATCTACTGCATCATGTAGAATTGTATGATGTGGTCGAACGTAAGTATGCAGGTTTCTCTCAGATCGTTAATGATTGCTTTTATGGTTGGACGGATCAGCATCCATATTGGAAAAAGATGGAAGCAGGTAAGATCACACATCAACGAGATACTGTAGCACATAACTGGACAGGAAAACATTCCGACTTTAAACTGCCCGAATGGCTGTACATATTCATCCTCCATCGTGTATGTGGTTCTGCAATTAATTACAGTACGAAACCTAGTGGATACCACAATACCTTATTGTTCTCGCTACATAACTGTAAGACTATTGAGGACATGGTCGAGATGGTGAACAACTATCCATACTCCTTCTACACTTCTGTTGGATACCAATTCCCAGCATTTCCTAAACCACCTGCAGGATCAAGATATAAACGTGGTGGAGATTATTACCTATCAGAGTATGCACCACGATTAGCAAGAGAACTAGCAGAGTTTTTAGAATCTGGTGGACAGAGATCACTAAGAGAGATCGGTTCGTTCATGTTAGATTGGAACGTTAAGAATAACTTAAGACAGTACCACTTCCAGTATGCTGCAGTAGTTGCAGACGTGGCTGATTGGTACCCACAGTACGTTGATAAGACATCACCGTTCTACTACGGTACAAATGCAGTAGAGTGTATCTCATATCTTGCAAAACCATTAACTAAGATGAAGCAAGAAGAGTTCCTCGATCAAGTTATGGAACGGATCTATGTAGAGACTGGTGCATACCCATATAATGCAGAAGACGTGTGCTGTGACTTCATCCGTTGGGTAGAAAACTATGTACGACCTGGATCAGACTATAACCATATAGATCGTGATGTTATATTCTCATCATGTAAGATCTTAGATCATCCATTCGGTAGACAGAAAGCAATGCTTGATCTTAAACTAATAGATTCATTCAATAGATTAACATCTCATCCTTCAGACGATTATGTCTTGAAGATACATAATATGACAGTGGATCAATATAAGGAACTATGCAAAACACTCTAGCTCAATTCATATCTGGTATCGAGTATAAGAATATTACCTATAAGGGTACAAGTCCTGTAGTATTAAAAGATGGCAAACCTACTGAATCATGGATGAAAGATTGGCCACTTGAAAAACGTCTTGATAAGTTTTTTGAGTTTTGCCAAGAGTTTGATCTACGTCGAGATCAGTTGTTAGCAGAAGATTACCAGATCTTTTCGCATAGACTCCATTGGCATGAACATCCGTTCTGTGATATCATGAAGAAGGTCACAGATCCTAAGTTAAGATTGTGGTATACACTAACGTTCTCATTTAGTAACGAACATTGGGGTACACTAACACGGTTGATGTATCAAGGTCCAGAGAATCTAAGAGAACACTTTAAAGAACACCGACATGCACGTAATGATCTATTCCAAATCTACTATCCTAAGAACACGTTAGTTAAAGATTGGCTGATCGATGGTCCTAAGAAGGCAGCTGAGGAGATGTGGGAGTTTTTAGATAAACATCGTAATAGGTTAGGACGACCATTCACCATGATGGAGTATGCTAAACTACTTGAGAAGTATTTCAAAGAGAAACAAAACTTTAGAAGTCCACTGTATCCATGCAAGAACACTGCACGATACATGGCTATGGCATATCCTGATATCGTAGATCCTGAGTCAGTATTGTTTGGTGGTACAGGACACTTTGATGGCATGCATCAGATCTTTGGTGTAAACCTCAATGGTAAGGTACAATATGAGATAGATCCAGATGGTCAGTTCGTACCTAAGAACAAGCATGCACACATGTGGCTTGAGCAAATGAATATATTAGTAAATGATCCTCGCAATCCTATGAGAGAGCAAAAATGGTTGAACATAGAAGACAAGTCATGTCTATTTTGGAAACACATTGCTATCAATCATGGAGTAAAATCTCCTACCAAGCGTATACCATATAATTGGATATTTCCTAATAGTTTTGATTTGGCCAAACGACCAGACGGAAAAAAAGTCTTCCCAGCATGAATGGATGCCTACAGGAGCTCAACAAACCATAGTATGCCCCCATTGTGGTTTAAATGGTAGTTTACCTGCTATGAAAAGATGGCATTTTGATAATTGTAAATTGAGGAAAGTATGAGAACGTTCGTTGAGGGTATAAACAAAGAAGTAGGTATGATGACATGGCCACAAGCCAAAGAGTATTACCTATCTCTATGTGAAGGATGGACACCGTACAATCCGGATCCTGTTACAGTGATGCATGAAGGTGTACGAGTTGTTCGAGATGATCTCATCGTTGGTACAAAGACAAGAGCTGGTGATCTGCTTGCAGCCAAGATCCCAAACGATACATTAGTTTATGTACAGCCAAGAGTCGGGCTTGCTGGTGTGTCTCTATGTGATGTAGCAAAGATACATGGTAAAAAGATTGTACTATTCATGCCATCATCCAAGCAGATATCACATCATCAGGCATGTTGTATTGAACGTGGAGCAGAGGTACACTTTGAACGGATAGCAGCGATGCCTAACCTAAACCTCGCTGCTAAAAAATACGCGGAAGAAAACGGTTATGCATTCATCCCACTTGGTTTGAAGCATGAACTAGCAACAGCAGGTATCGTATACGCTGCAAGTAAGATCAAAGAACCTGAAGAAGTTTATGTAGCTATAAGTACTGGTGTACTATCACGAGCATTACAGATAGCATGGCCAAATGCCAAGTTCCATTCAGTTGCAGTAGCCCGTAACTTACAAGAAGGTGAGTTAGGTCGCGCAGAGTTTATATCAGAACCTGCAGAGTTTGCAACACCAGAAAAATACGAGAACTTACCACCATTCCCAACAGTACGTACATACGATGCAAAGGTTTGGAAGTACATACCTAAAAATACGGGTAGAGATATATTGATGTGGAACGTTGGCACAGACCCAATATTAAAAGATCATAGTATTATTGACACAACAAATTCATATAGAAAATGGAAAAAAGATGAAGTTACTACTAACACAGCCACTCTCGCCGGTTTCTAACAAGATCCATTCACACAAAGCTGCGCAAGGTATCATCTATGCAGATCAACTAATGACTGCAGGTATGGATGTAACTGTACACATGACAGGTAACCAGATACATGATTACAATGCATATGATACGGTTGCTCTCTATCATGGTAACGACTGGGGTGGATCACTCAACTTATTCGGTGGGTTGGAGAACTATTCGAACATCGAGTACATCATCGCGCTATCAAACTTTAGAGGTGCAGTATGGTCATTAGTGATCGATATGCCTGATTACTATGGTATGTTGTATCCGCGTGTAGAGAAAGCAATCAAAGATGGTAAGAAGATAAATCGTTTATGGCATGATGTAAATTGGGGCAACCTCAAAGATCTACAAGATCGTGCTATCACTTATGATCCTAACCTTGCTAAGAGATATCCAAAGATTGCTATTGGGGATTCTCATGCTATTTGTATGTATCGACCAGAATGGATGAACGTGTCTACACCATTTAAGACACTACATGGTGCAATCAAGCAAGGCTTTGACACATTCATACCAGAAGGAAAATATAACGAAATAGAAGTTTACTTTGGTAACATCGATATCCGCCACCATCTCATGAGGTTTCCGGATCCGGTTCAGTCAACTAAAGAACTCGCAGCAAAGTATATCCAAGAGTGTCAACGTATCTCAGATATGTATGATGCGGAGGTGACTATGTGGGAACTATTACCTATTGAGAACGAGTCACGAGTATTACCAAAGACTGGTTACTATAAAGGTGTACCATTTACCGGAACACAGAAGGAACGTGACAACCTTCGTCAGATATTCAAAGAAGAGATCATGTCTCAAGACAAGTTCCCGGTATACTTATGGGTAGACAACATGATTAACTCTAAGGGTGAGCTTGACTTCGAATACATGGAGAAGCCAAAGTCAGTCCATCTATCACGGGCATCATACCCATATTGGACTGGTTCGTATTGGAACACACCCAAGTCCGCCCCCGGAGGCCTAGAATCATTCTTTTCATAAGTTATTGATTTATATACATATTTAATTATGTACATTAATTAGCTAATTTGGTATAATAGTTATATAAATTGATAACGAAGAGATTAATTATGTATAACTTATTAAATAAATTTGATCAAGACTTTGAGATAATGCTCAATGGATCAGACTATACTAAAGTAGAACCCGAAGCTTTTGGTATGGACCGTAGATCTTTTGGCTACGCTTACACTGATGGCTTTGATTATATCATCATCAACAAAGTTGACGATCGTAGTGTTAAGTATTATGGTGGATTCGAGTATGTCAACGACTTTTCTCGTCAAGAGTATGGTAACTGGGTTATCTATTCAAGCGAGTCAACTCGTGTTTATGATCTTCTCGAGTATTACCGTGAAAAACAAAACGAATTGGAATCTGCTTAATGATTATTCATACACACATACCTAAACGTAAACCTCGTAAGCCAAACGCCAAGCAACGTGCACAAAGGGCTTCATGGCAAAAACTATTGGAGAAGTACGATGTTAAACCTACTAAAAAAGTGGTACAAAAACCATCCCGTATTATTAGCTTGGATCATCCTCGTGTTATCGTGGATCCTAGTCGTAGCACTAGCCATATCCCTAGTCTGGACACTGGAGCAGGTGGGACTGGTAAAAAAGCCGTGATGCAGTATACTGGTGATGCTATGTTAGGTATCGGTCAGTTGCACAAATCAAACGCAGTGCCAATTTTTAAAGCAGAAGACGCAGTCGATATTTCAAAGATGAGGAGAGGGTAATGCCTGAAAAAGATAGACGCACAGATAATTGGGGTGGGTACTGGGATTACAACCGTGATCCAAGACAGTATCATTTCCCGCACAGCACTAAGGAAATCGGATGGGGTGAATATCAATCTCAGTTCAAAGGTATCAAAAGTCCAAGCGAAAAGATTAATTGGTGGATTATAGGTTTCTTTGTGCTACTATTCTTACTACTACATAACATTGGAATTTTATAATAGGTAAAAAGAGCAAAGAATGAAACTAGCAATCGCATCAGATCTACACTTGGAGTTTGAAGCTATTACATTAAATAATACTGAGAACGCTGATGTGCTTATCCTTGCAGGTGATATATGCGTAGTTAAGCATCTTCAAAAATATCAATACTTAGATTTTTTTAAGAATTGCTCTGAGCAGTTTAAACATGTGCTGTATGTGGTGGGTAACCATGAGCATTATAACTATATGTTTAATGATACAGTAAACGATCTAAAGGAAACATTATCAACATGGGAGAACATCCATGTATTAGATAATGAAACGTTTGAGTTAGAAGACAAGACATTTATTGGCTCTACTCTATGGACAGACATGAATAATGAAGATCCTATGACGATGAACGCTGCTTTATTTTCAATGCCTGATTTTAGGATTGTCAAGTACTTTGATGGTGTAAACTATTATAAGTATACACCTGAGCAATCCACAAAAGAAAACAAAAAGAGTCTCGAGTATATTAAACACGCATTGAGCAACTCTAAAGATTGTGTAGTGATAACGCATCATAGTCCATCTGAAAATAGTTGTCATCCTAAGTATAAGCATGAAACTCTTATGAATGGCGCATTTCATAATAAGCTTGATTACATGATGGAGCTTAGCGATAATATTAAACTATGGGTACATGGTCATACACATGATGAGTTTGATTATACAATTGGAATAACCCGTGTTGTGTGTAACCCTCGTGGATATCCACGAGAAAATCAGCACGGTTCTTTTAAATTAAAATATGTGGAGGTATAAGTGAAGATTAAATTAGATATTAAAGAGATACCTGACGAAGTTTATAACGCTCTTCTTATGGAGTTTGTTAAGAAGGCAATCATTGAAGGTATTGATGTACCGCGAGGAGCTAAGGTCGAGGATTGGAATTTAACTGCGGAATTATTAATTCCAACGGTGCATTAATGTATTCCTACATCTTAGTCATAAGTATGCTGGTTCATGGAACACCGAAAGAGATAGGTAGAGAGCCATGTTACGATCTACATGCTTGTAATGTAAGAGCTGATGAGATCGAGCATGATTACGGATCCAAAGGCATATATAATGTTATCATCGAATGTAGACGTGAGATGAAATGAACCACTTCATTGAAAGCTTCATAGATGTTGGTAGTGGTTTCCTTTTGTCACTGCTCATACAGATAATCATATTCCCATGGTTCGGATTACACCCAACTATTTGGGACAGTATGGGCATCACGTTGATATTCACAGCGGTCAGCATCATTAGGTCTGCGCTGTGGAGACATTATTTTAGGAGAAGCAAATGAATGAATATCGAATAAAAACATTTAAGTCGAGACTTAATAAATTAGGTATAGATGTAACCTTTGCGGCCAATTACCCTTGGATTTATTTTGATACAATTAATGGTAAAAAAGTTACAGGAACATTTCATGCTGATCATGGCTGGACTGCATTTTTTAGTCCTGTTGAAATACAGGGCAAAGTTAAATTTAGTGATAGACGAGAAGTATTTAAAAAGGTAAGGAGCATGCTATGAAAATTTATATGAATAAACCAAAAGATAGTTGGATCTCTCCATATGAAATTGTTGAGAAGGTAATCTTTTGGCGTGAGATTGACTATGACGAACCATTAGTTGAAAACATAATCAAGTACACAAAACTTGGTTGGTTCTGCTCAGTCTTATTTGATATTAGACGTATCTTTGAACGAGATATTCAGTATATTAAAATAGACAAATGGGATACATGGTCGATGGATAGCACTCTTACACCTATTATCTTGCCTATGCTTAAGCAACTTAAGAAGGACAAGCATGGTGCACCACATGTTGATAACAAAGATGTTCCTACAAACTTAAGAGATAAACGTAAAGTACAATCAAAGAATGGTGAGACGGACAAGAATTATTTTAAACGCTGGGACTATGTGATGGATCAGATGATATGGTCATTTACAGAGTTAAGTAAAGAAGATTGGGCTGCACCATTCTGGACAGGTAAAGTAGATCAAAAATGGGTTAAATTACCTAACGGTAACGTTGAAATAAAAAAGGGTCCTAAGCACACATTGAAGTTCGATAAGAAGGCTCATGATAAACATTGGGCTCGTATTCAAAATGGATTAAACCTTTTTGGAAAATACTATACCGCATTATGGGATTAGAAGAATTATGGAGTCAACTCTATGAATTCTATGGAGAACGACTAGCACACCCTGATGTAGAGCCACGCAGATTTGCTTGGCAGCTTAAGATTTTTAAACACGTAAAAAAGATAAATAATAATGGACAAAATCCAACTCAATAAACTCCCACAAGGAAAAGCAATGGAATTCAAACAAAAAGACGAAGTGATCGTCGTCGATGAAAAGATCACCACAGTATTTGAGGCAAAACAAGTCAAGACTGAAACAGTGAATGACTATCCATGTGGTCCCAAAGACGCAGTATGTAGCAAACGCTGGCTGGAATCACTTTCAGACTGCGCTTAATAGTACGATATAACCTATAGTAATCGCTGTCCTGGGCGCTCCCGGGCACACCCAAATAAAAGCCCAATGTAATCAAAGACTTATATATTATGCAAGTTATTGATCCATATAGACAATTTAATTTTAGCTGGCCTATGTACATTAATTCATCAGTTTGGTATAATGGTTCTATATTAATAAGGAGAGAGATTAATGCAAAAAGTAATAGTAAGTCAATTTGGTGAAAAGTACTTAGTCCCAGCAGAACATGCTGCTAAGTTCAACCGTAGAACAGAACTTGTAATCTTTGCAATGGATATCGAAAAGGCCATCGCTTCAGTTCAAGAACCTTCAAACCTCAAAAAAGTCCTAAGAGAAACGATGGAACAAATCCGTCGTCTTAATCGTAGGATCCCTGCTGGTTGTGCGGAGGTGTTAAGATGAGAACATCTAAAAGCTATGTAATGACAGTCGATGTCAATTCAGTTGCTGATATGGAAAAGCTAAACATCATCAAGCAAGCTGTAGCAATCACAAACGAAAATCGTACTAATAAGAAACGCGTTGTGCTTCGTGGTCGTAAACCACTAGTTAAGATGCCTACACCATCTGGTTATTACCATCGCGGTTCATTCAATCCAGTTTCATACGATTGGGCTGGTAACATCGTGGGCGGTATCAAGAACGCAACTAAACTTGATGTCTACATCTATAGGAGATAACATGTCAGTCACACAAGTAAACAACGCAAAAGTAATCACAGAATTCGTAGACGATCACTCAGGCTTTTTCACTGATGATGTCATAGATATGATAAACGAAAGACTCACTGAAATATTCAACGATGAAGGCATCAGTGACTATGACGTTCAAGTAGAGATAGCCGATGCACTTATGAAACGTATTGGTCAAAATTTACAACTTACACCTGAAGAGTGGATTTAATGGAAGTATTTGATATATTAGAGGATCTTGCTGCTAACGCTTCGCGTAACTATAAGATCGCAAAGCTTGAAGAGCATAAGGACAATCAAGTCCTACGCGAAGTGGTTCGATTAGCATTAGATCCGTTTACACAGTTCTACATTAGAAAGATTCCAAAGTATGAGGCGACTGGGAGTGGATGCCTTATGCAAGCAATGGATCAACTGTTTGAGTTAAGCAGTAGGGCCGTAACTGGTCATGCTGCAATAGAACACCTCACACAGGTCCTTACTTCACTCTCTCCGAAAAATGCCATGGTACTTGAACGTATCATAGCTAAGGACCTGCGATGCGGTGTATCTACTGCTACAGCCAATGATGTTTGGCTTGGATTAGTCGTTGACTATCCATGTATGTTAGCATCCCAATATGAACAGAAGCTGGTTGATAAGATGAAATGGCCAGCATACGTACAGTTAAAACTCGACGGCATGAGGTTTAATGCCGTCGTTCGCGATGGTCAATGTGAATTCAAGTCTCGCAACGGTAAGACGATCGACTTGTTAGGTAACCTTGAACAAGAGTTTATAGATAAGTCAAATGGACGTGATTGTGTATTTGATGGTGAGTTACTCGTATACGACGATAGTGGCTTTCCATTAAACAGACAAACAGGAAATGGTATCCTTAACAAAGCGTTAAAGGGTACGATATCAGCAGCTGAAGCAGCTATGGTTAGAGCCACGGTGTGGGATTATATTCCTTATGCATACTTCATAGATGGTGAATGTCCTGTAGAATATGAATATAGGATGGATGAGTTATATCCACCATCTGAAAAGATATCAATAGTGCCTAACTTCATAGTCAATAACATTGAGGAAGCACAAGCTAAGTTTAAAGAGTACTACGATATCGGTGAGGAAGGTATTATCCTCAAGGATCCAAAAGCATTTTGGGAAAATAAAAGATCTAAGTCTTTGATTAAGTTCAAAGGTGAATTAGAATGTGATTTAAAGATCGTCGATGTTGAAGACGGCACAGGAAAGTATGAAGGTATGTTAGGAGCCCTCGTCTGTGAATCAGAGGATGGCATTATTAAAGTTAAAGTAGGGAGTGGATTTAACGATGAAGATCGCAAGAAGATTAAAAAGCAAGATGTCCTCGGTAAGGTGGTGGCTATCAAGTACAACGCTCGTATTAGGAGTAAACACGAAGATGAGAGTTTATTCCTCCCAATCTTTGTGGAGATCCGTGAGGACAAAGATAAAGCAGATTCGTCTGGGGGTATAAAATGATTTTAGAACATGATTTTTTAGACCAACCACCAAAACATAAAACACTTTGGAGGTTATGGGCAAAAGCATTAGGTGAGAAAGCATCTGAGTGTGATGATGAAGCAGATAGTGTGGCGTTATTTAGGACTATCATAGCAGTCATTAATCTTATCACATGTATATTCATCATAGCAGGTATATTGAGGCATTGGTAGCATAAATATAAAACCTACTTCAATAAGGAGCGATCATGAAATATCTGACGCTTTTACTATTGCCTTTGGTTGTATATGCAGCTGAGGCGCCTGATGAATATTTGGTCTATCAATACAATGAGAATGTACGAATCGTCTTATCAAATAATGAGTGTCCTAAACAATATGGTGGTAAGAGAGCTGCAGCACAAAGGATTGACAAGCATTATCTTAAAGGATGCTGGATTAATGACCAAACCATCAAGGGTAACATCAAGATCCAATGGATTGGTGGAGATTCATCTACATTCCCTGCCACAAACTTCTATCCCGTCAAGGAATAAGTGTACATTAAATAACTTTGGTGGTATAATTATATCATGAGTAGATTCTATACAAACGTAGTCAAGTACGGTAATTCTCTATTGCTCCGTTATGTCAATAACGGTCAAGCATTCAAGAGTAAAGTGCCTTACCGTCCCACATTATTCGTACCTAAAAAAGATGGTGATTCTGATTGGCATACATTGGAAGGCACACCAGTGTCTCCTGTTAAGTTCGAATCCATCAAAGAAGGCATGGAATATGTAGAACGCTATAAAGACGTGGAAGGCTTTACATTCCATGGTCAAACGCAATTCCAATACCAATACATCACAGAGACTTATCCTAAGACCATAAACTGGGATAAGGATATGATCAAGCTATTCTCAATCGACATCGAGACTGCAACTGAGAATGGTTTTCCAAACGTATCTGAAGCAAACGAAGAAGTATTGCTTATCACTATTAAAGATAACCATCACAAACAGATCGTAACTTTTGGTTCTCGTCCATACATGACTGATCGTAAGGATGTAAAGTATATGCACTGTAAAGATGAATCAGACTTACTCAAGATGTTCGTCGTATTTTGGTCTAACAACTATCCTGATGTGGTCACTGGTTGGAACATCAATGCATTCGATATACCATACCTTGTCAACCGGATCCGTCTTGTACTAGGTGATGAATATGTCAAACGTATGTCTCCATGGGGTATAGTTAACGATAAGAAAGCTTATGTGGGTGGTGGTACATCGATCCAATCATATAACTTTGTAGGTATATCAGTCTTAGATTACCTCGACCTATATAAGAAGTTTACCTATACAAACCAAGAATCATATAAGCTTGACTATATCGCAAGCGTAGAACTCGGCAAGAAGAAGCTTGAGAATCCTGAGGATAACTTCAAAGACTTCTACACTGATCATTGGAAAACATTCGTAGATTATAACATCCACGATACTGAACTCGTAGATGAACTCGAAGATAAGATGAAGCTCATTGAACTTGTCTATACTCTAGCTTATAGCTCTAAGATCAACTATGAGGATGTATTCTCTCCTGTACGGATGTGGGACTGCATCATATTCAATTACCTGTATGAACGTAACATCACGATCCCTCTCAAAGAGGATAATGGCAAGTCAGAGGTATTTGAAGGTGCTTATGTTAAGGATCCACTCGTTGGTCCTCATAAATGGGTTGCATCATTCGACTTGAACTCACTGTATCCACACCTTATCATGCAGTATAACATGTCACCTGAAACATTAACTGATACTCGTATCGATATAAACGTGGATAAACTATTAGCTAAAACGCCGATGAATGTACCAGTCGGTCTATCAACATCAGGTAATGGTTGGTGCTACACAAAAGATAAGAAAGGTTTCTTACCAGCACTGATGGAAGAGATGTACAACAACCGTTCTAAGTTTAAGAAGCAGATGTTAAAAGCTGAACAAGAGTACGAACATAACAAAGATCCACAGTTGGTCAAAGACATCTCACGTCTCAAGAACCTACAGATGGCCATGAAGATCGCATTGAACTCAGCTTACGGTGCGATCGGTAATAAGTACTTTAGATACTATGATCTACGTATCGCAGAAGGCATCACACTGTCAGGTCAACTAAGTATTCGATGGATGGCTAACAAGCTTAATCAGTTTATGAACAAGACACTCAAGACTGATGACAAAGACTATGTGATCGCTATCGACACCGATTCGATCTATCTATCACTCGAAGATCTAGTTGAGAAGGTGTGTGCAGGTAAAACACCTGAAGATAAGATTAAGTTTATGGATAAGACATGTGAACAGGTTATCCAACCATTCATTGATGGTGGGTATCAAGAACTCGCAGAGTACATGAATGCCTATGCACAAAAGATGTCGATGAAACGCGAAGTGTTGGCTGATAAGGCAATATGGGTTGCCAAGAAACGATATGTGTTAAACGTACATAATTCCGAAGGAGTACAATATGCGAAACCTAAGATTAAAGTTATGGGCCTTGAAATGGTCAAATCGTCGACACCTGCTGTCGTACGCAAGAAACTCAAGGATGCACTTGAGGTCATCTTGCATAAGGACCAAAGTGCACTTCAGACGTTCGTCAAAGAATTCAAGAAGGATTTCCAGAAACTCTCTATCCCTGATGTGTCTTTTCCTAGATCGGTATCTTCCTTAAAAGAATACAGCGGCACACCGATATACAAGAAAGGTACACCTATCCAAGTTCGGGGTGCACTACTGTTTAACCACTACCTCAAGATGAAAGGCTTAACACGTAAGTATGAGCCTATCACTAATGGAAACAAGATCAAGTTTGTGTACCTACGTACACCAAACCCTATCAATGAGAACGTCATCTCGTTTAATAGTGTATTACCATCTGAGTTTGGTCTTGATGACTATATAGATTATGATCTACAGTTCGAGAAGGTATTCCTCGATGCACTAAACATTGTTATTGATCCGTTAGGATGGCATGCTGAAGAGAAAGCTTCTCTTGAGTCTTTCTTTGGTTAGTATCAATGGATGTATAGCTTTAAATCCTGGTACAATTGAAGCTATTAAGGTAGCATCTGAAGTAAAGACAGTGGGTGATGGATTATCATCAGTGTCTACAGGTAAGACATTGACTGACCATGCAATAAGTAAGATAGTAGATAAAGATTGTAGTACGTTTCACATGTTTCAACATAAGAATTTTTGTAGAGTAAAGGTAAAATATGAAGTGCGAAATATGCAAAAAAGAAGTAGACAAGAATTGTCAGTGGAAGCCGTGCAAATTATTAATTCACTTAAAGAAAAGAAAGGCAAGTAAATGAGTTACAACTGGGCAAAAGATATGAGTGAGATGCACCATAAGTTTGGTGTAAAAGAAGTAGTGCAAAAGATGGATGCTAATAAGTTAGCAGAGTTCCTTGAGTTCCGCATCAAGTGTTTACAAGAAGAACTTGATGAACTTAAAGCAGCAAAGAACGGTGATGATGCGGTGGATGCATTGATCGACTTATCTGTGTTTGCTATAGGCACATTGGATTTATTTGATGTACATGCTAATATGGCATGGGATAAAGTGTATACAGCAAATATTACTAAGGAGGTCGGTATTAAAGCATCAAGACCAAACCCACTAGGTTTACCGGATCTTATTAAGCCTGAAGGCTGGGTTGCACCTACTCATGTTGGTAACATCGGATTATTTGAAAAGATCTACGATTGAAATTTAATAGATCAAAACTAGACCAGCAATTATTATTAGCTCGAGCTGAGGCAGAGGCTAGTAAGATAGTTGTTAAAGACAAGACTGGTAGAAACTACCAACAGATCCTTGAAGCATGCTTATACGGTCAAGCAGCAGAGGTATACCTACTATCGATAGGATACATCGATGATACTAGACCATATAAAGATCTATTTGAACCCGATGATACGCCTATTGAGGTTAAAGTTACACAACATATAGGCAATGTACCATACATATTAGATAGGTGTGCAGAACGTATACAAGAGTCATGGAGGACGCATCCTACTCGTGTCTATATATGGATCAATGACAAAGAATCAGATGACTATGAATTGAATGGGATCTATGATTGGAATGGTAGAGGTTGGGTTAAAAAATAATTTTACTTTATATATTAATTGTGGTATTATGTATCTATAACATGGGAGTTATATTATGAAACAGTATTCAAGACCGTCAGCAAACATCTTATTAGAAGCTGCTGATATCCAAGAAAAGAAAGGCAATGACTATAACAATGCCTCAAGTCGTGTGCAACAAGCCGACTACTATGAGCATGGTGTATGGACATTGCTTGACATCATCAAAGCAAAATACCTTCGAATGGTATCTGTATTAGAAGCACAAGAAGCCGGTGGTAAACCTAACTATGAATCAGTTGAAGACTCTGCTCTTGACATGATCAACTATGCATCCTTTGTGGTAGCATACCTTAGACATCAAGTTCCTGGTCAAACCAAAGATCGAGACATCTTTAATAAGAAGGTGACAAAATGAGTACAGTCTATGGTGTAAGTAATATCAGAAACATCTTTAAAGAGAAGTTAAAGATGGGCGACTTCGTTACTGATAAGACTGGTGTCAAGACAGTTGAGATCATAAACGCAGCATTCTTTGCTAATGAACCATCAATCTTTGGTACAGTCAATCATGACTATGTAGAAAGAGAATTAGAATGGTATAAGTCAATGTCACTTAACGTTAATGACATCCCAGGTGGACCACCAGAAATCTGGAAAATGGTTGCAAACCCTAATGGATATATCAACTCAAACTATGGGTGGTGCATCTATTCGCAACAGAATGGAGATCAATATGAGAACGTACTTAATGAACTCATAAAGAACCCACTATCTCGTAGAGCTACAATGATCTATAATCGTCCTACTATGCATGATGATTATAACAAAGGTGGTATGTCAGACTTTATGTGTACTAATGCAGTGCAGTATCTTATCAGGAACAATAAAGTAAACGCATTGGTCTATATGAGATCAAATGATGCCGTGTTTGGTTATAAGAACGATTATGCATGGCAAAAACATGTATTGGAACAGCTAGTAATAGACTTAAGAAACGAATGGTTAGAAACACTTGAAATTGGTGATATCTATTGGAACGTAGCATCTCTTCATGTTTATGAAAGGCATTTTAAGTTCATCGATGGCGATCAATAAATGGTATAAGCGATACCTCAAGCTTGCAAAAGAAGTAGCTACATGGTCAAAAGACCCTAACACACAAGTTGGTGCAGTGGTAGTTGGATCAAAGGGTCAGATCTTATCTCAAGGCTATAATGGTTTTCCAAGAGGTATAGCTGATTCAAATAAAAGATTAAGTGATAGAGAACTAAAGCTATCATTAATTGTACATGCTGAGATGAATGCAATATATAATGCTACATACTCAGGCGTATCATTAGACGGTTCAACCATATTCATTCATGGTTTACCAGCATGCTCAGAGTGTGCAAAGGGTATCATCCAAGTAGGGATTAAGAAAGTAGTAGTATCAAAACAGTGCATCGAAGCTAGGCCACATTGGAACGATTCATGGAAAAAGTCCATAGCAATGTTTGCTGAAGCTGGTGTTGCAGTATTTGTAATCAATGAGGAGTAATCATGGCGCAACCAGGCAAAGGCGGTAAAGTTCATCCAGGAAAAAGACACAATAATCCTGATACATATAAGAACGGTAAACCTCGTATCAGAGGTTATAACCTAGCAAGACTAACAGCGTTGTTAGAAAAGACTGCAGCAAAGAAAGAGAAACGTAAGATCCAGAATCAAATTGATAGAAAAACAAAATAAGGAAAAATCATGGGATTATTAGATAAGATCAGAAGTAACTCAACGATCAAGGACTCGGAAGTATTATCCAAGTCTAAGTTCTTTACAAAGAAGGACATGATACCTACATCCATTCCAGCAATCAACATTGCATTGAGTGGTAGACTTGACGGTGGTTTAACACCCGGTCTAACGATGTGGGCAGGTCCATCCAAACACTTTAAGACAGCTTTCTCATTGCTGATGGCTAAGTCTTACATGGACAAATACAAAGATTCAGTATTATTATTCTATGATTCAGAGTTTGGTACACCTCAATCGTACTTTGAATCGTTTGGTATCGACCAAACAAGGGTGCTACATACTCCAGTTACAGACGTAGAGCAGCTTAAGTTTGATATCATGAAGCAGATCCAAGGCATCGAGCGTGATGACAAGATCATGATTATCATCGACTCAATCGGTAACCTTGCTTCTAAGAAGGAAGTTGAAGATACGCTTGACGGTAAATCTGTTGCAGATATGTCAAGAGCAAAACAAATCAAGTCATTATTCCGTATGGTTACACCGCACCTTACACTTAAAGATATCCCGATGGTTGTTGTTAACCATACTTACATGACTATGGAGATGTACTCTAAACCAGTAGTTGGTGGTGGTACAGGCTCATACTATTCAGCAGATAACATCTACATCCTTGGTCGTCAACAAGATAAGGATGGTACAGAGTTAACTGGTTGGAACTTTATTATTAATGTGGAGAAATCTAGATATGTCAGAGAAAAAAGTAAGATACCTGTTACTGTTAGTTTTGATGGCGGTATTAGCAAGTGGTCTGGCCTTCTTGATATTGCTCTCGAAACTGGTCATGTGGTTAAGCCATCTGTTGGTTGGTTTGCTCGCTTAAACAAAGATACTGGTGAGATCGGTGATAAGTATCGAATCAAGGATACAGACTCTAAAGAGTTTTGGTTGCCCATCTTGACTGATAAAACTTTCCAAGATGCAGTCAAAGACAAGTATCAAGTCGCTCATGGTGCTATCATTCGAGATGAGGATATAGACATCGATGAATCTCTAGCAGCAATAGAGGACGAAGACCTTGTTGCATAAGATCCAATATGAAGAGTTCCCATACTCAGTAGACAAGTATGGGATCGAGATCACTGAGGGCCAATATCAAGGTATCAAGTTCCTAATGGGTAAAGTTGAGCTTAAGGAAAACCCTGAGCAAGATAACTGTACTTTAAAGTACCACTATGATATAATAGAGAATCCAGTAGAGTTCCAAACACAAGCTGAAATAAACCAGTTTGAACGGTTTGTGGGAGATCTATTGATGCAGATGCTTGATGATGGTGTAAAGAAGAATGATTTAATTTATACAGGCGGTGTCGATGAGGATTGAAACAACCATACTAAGTAACCTTATATTCAATGAAGAGTATAGCCGTAAGGTCATACCATTCTTAAAACGTAGGTACTTTTCTGAACGTAAAGAAGCAATCGTATTCGAAGAGATATCTAAGTTCTTTGAAACGTATAACAAACCAATAACACCAGAGATCCTTGCGATAGAAGTAAACAACCGTAAGGACATCTCTGACAGCGATTTAAAAGATCAACAGCAATTGATCTCTGAACTGAAACAACAAGACACTAATGAGGAGTGGTTATTAAATGAAACAGAAAACTTTTGCCAAAAGAAAGCAGTCTATAATGCAATCCTCGACGCGATCGGTATCATCGATGGCAAAGACAAAAATAGGTCAGAGGATGCTATCCCTAGCCTCCTTTCAGATGCTCTTGGCGTTAGTTTCGATAGTCATGTTGGGCATTCCTATCTTGCTGATTCTGATCAAAGGTATGAGTTTTATCATCATGTAGAAGAAAAGATTAAGTTTGACTTGGATATGCTTAATAAGATCACTAAGGGTGGTCTAAGTAAGAAGACGTTGAACGTAGTGTTAGCAGGTACAGGCGTGGGTAAGTCATTATTCATGTGTCATTGTGCGGCAGCAAACCTACTTGATAATAAGAACGTGTTGTATATTACCATGGAGATGGCAGAGGAACGTATCGCAGAACGTGTCGATGCAAACTTACTTAACCTCTCTATGGATGAGTTGAAGGTGGTCGATAAGCCCATCTTTGATAGTCGTTTAGATAAGGTCAGGAAGAAGTCTCAAGGTAAGTTGATCATCAAGGAATACCCAACTGCCGGTGCCCATGCTGGTCATTTTAGGGCATTACTTGAAGAGTTAAAACTTAAACAAGAGTTTCAACCTGACATTATCTACATTGACTATCTAAATATTTGTAGTTCACAACGACTTCGATATGGGGCTAACGTAAACAGTTATACCTATGTCAAGACGATTGCTGAGGAACTAAGGGGTTTGGCAGTTGAGTATAATGTACCTATCGTGAGTGCCACACAGACTACTCGGTCCGGTTTTACGAACTCCGACCCAGGTCTTGAGGACACATCCGAATCCTTTGGTTTGCCAGCAACTGTTGATCTCATGTTAGCTCTTATATCCACAGAGGATCTTGAGGGCCTTGGTCAGATCATGGTCAAGCAGCTTAAGAATCGATATAATGATCCATCATATTATAAACGTTTTGTGATTGGTGTGGATAGGTCTAAGATGAAGCTATATGATGTAGAGGTCACAGCTCAGAAAGGCATAGCAGACTCTGGTCAAGATGATAGACCAGTCTTTGATAAGTCCGACTTTGGCAAACGGGTGGCCACCGAGGAATTCTCGGGATTCAAGTTCTAACAAAGGGCTACTTCGGTAGCCTTTTTTTATTATAAATAATTAATAATTTACTTTTATCGATGGATCATGGCTGAAGAATTACAAAACCTAAATGGTGGTCTTACTATATTTGATATAGATGATACCTTATTCAAGACTACGGCACAAGTAGGAGTGGTCAAGAATGGGCAGGTAGTAAAGACACTCACCAACCAACAGTTCAACGATTATAAGTTGAAGCCAGGGGAGAAGTTTGACTTCACCCAATTTGCTAGCTCCGAGAAGTTTCTTAAAGAGTCTACACCGATCTCTAAGATGTTTAACAAAGCTAGAGCCATCGCTAAGAACGCAGCTAATACACCTAATAGTAAAGTAGTCATCATCACAGCTAGGAATAACTTTGATGATAAGAACAAAGTACTTGCTACTTTTAGTAAGTATGGGTTTCCAATAAATAAGGTTAGGATCGAGAGAGCCGGTAGGATCGAAGGGCAAATGATCCCAGCTTTTAAGAAAGCTATTATCATTAGGAACTACCTTAAGACAAGACAGTTCTCAAGGGTAAGACTATTTGATGACAGTATGAGTAACCTAAAAGAATTTTTAAAACTAAAGAAAGAGTTCCCATCTATAACTTTTGAGGCATACATGGCCAAGGAAGATGGCTCTGTTACCACGATAAAATAAGGAAGATGTATGTTAAGCTTTAATGACTTTTTAGTAGAATCTGCAACCTCTTCAGTGGCCGCTGATGATAAAGGTAAGATGCATGAATTATTATTAGCTAAGCATCTCCATCCAAAAGGTAAACTCCCTGAACACCATAGAGCTGTGTCAGATAACCCTGAACACTCTGGAACACCTGAACAAGTACACACTAAACTAAAGAAAAAGATTGGTGATGCAGCATACAAAGAGATAGACAAACATGCTAAGCAAACTGCAGGTGAGATAAAGAAACATATCCCAAAAGGTCATACTATCCATGCAGTTCATTGGACTTCCAACAGAGACACAGAGAAAAAAGCTGGAGATCATGAAAAGACCACAGGTCATAAGGATGTTAACTCAAACGCAGACGTGATAGTAACTTCTCATGATAAGAAAGGTAAGAAACATTTCCATCCGATATCAGCAAAGTATGGTTCAAACGCTCAACCTAATTTTAAGAATGCTGGACTAGCATCACTTGAAAAGCATTCAGGTAAACATGGGATCTATACTAAACTCCAAAAAGCCCATGAAAACAATATGCAAATTATTGGCTATCACGGTACTACACAGCAAAGACACGAACACTATAAGATGGATAAAGCTAAGTTAGAAGCAGAAAAGAAAGCACATAAAGGTACGGGTGAATTTAAACCAAAGTCTAAAGATGCTAAGCGCGCCCATGAAGCTGAACAATCATCTATTGCTGTAAGAACGGCTATGGCTAAGGAGCACGCAAAAGGATTATCTAAGAAGTCTGATTCAGAACTTAGGAAGCATATTAGAGATCAAGTATCCCCTCCAACTAAGTTCAAGCACCTTGTAGCTCATAGCCATGTACATGATGATGGATCCGCTACATCACATGTCCATGATTCAGAGCACATAGCTGACGAACACCTTAAACACTTTAAGAACTTACATGTTAAACATGGTGGCATCAGCGCTACGATCCATGGTACATACCATAATCCTGGTCATAAAGATCATGGTAAAGTTAAAGCTGTAGCTACACAGACTTTTAAATCAACATCAGGTCCGCATAAAGGTACTGCAGGAACATTTACATTAAGATAATATGATATCATTTTCACAATACTTAACAGAAGCTATATCTACAGAGGGCAAAGTATCACATATAGCCCATCCTGAGGATAGACCTCTTATCAATGGAGCCAAAGGTTTTGAGCATGCAAAGGGTGCATTGAACCAAGCGTCTGAGCATATCAAGTCTGGTAAGAAGGATAAAAGCCTAACGATGAAGTATGATGGCTCACCAGCGATCGTATTCGGTCATCATCCAAAGACGGGTAAGTTCTTTGTAGCTACCAAGTCTGCATTCAATAAGAACCCTAAGATTAACCATACGCCTGAAGACATTGAAAGAAATCATGGTCATGCTCCAGGTCTTGTGCAAAAACTTAAAGATGCATTAACACATCTACCAAAGGTAACTCCTAAGAAAGGTGTCTATCAAGGCGACATGATGTTTAGTCATCATGATGTGGTTCATAATCCAAACGGATCAACTTCGTTTACTCCAAATACCATTACCTACTCAGCTCATGGACAAGAAGCTAATAAAGTTAAGAAAGCAAAGGTTGGCGTAGTCGTCCATCAGCAGTATCATGGTCGAGATATAGGTGATATGAAGGCAAGCCCTGAGATCGAGCATAAGTTCAGACAGCATCCAGATGTATGGCATAAGACTGCTGAGCATGATACACGTATCATAAACTATGGAGACAAAGCTCAACAAGAGTTTCATAAACATATGGATGCTGCACAAAAGATCCATGACGAACATAAGAAGACTATGTATGCTGCTACTGAGCCACATCAAGGTGCATCTGGTCATCTAGCTACATACATCAACCAAACAGTACGAAACAACGCAAAGCCAACAGTAAGAGGCTTACAGCAACATGTCATGGACAAATCACAGATCGTCCAATCAAGGCTTAAGACTACAAAGGCTGCAGAAGAGAAGCAACGCGGTGCACAGCAAGAAATTAACCATATCAATAAGCATGCAAGCTCATACGAGAACTTATTGAAGATGCATCAGCATATCCAAAAAGCAAAGAACGTATTGGTAAAGACATTGAACCAACATCCTGGAACTCTAAGCCATCACATTGAAGGTAAGGAGACACATCCAGAAGGCTATGTAGTTAACCATAAGAACGAACCAACAAAGCTTGTAGATAGAGCTGAGTTTAGTCGTGCAAACTTAATGAGGAACCGTAAACCAAATGCTAACGTTTAAAGAGTACCTTAAAGAAGACAAGTACAAGTCAGAGACCGGTGGTTTAACCCGTGCTGGTGTAGATAAGTATAACAGAGAGAATCCTGGTCATCATTTAAAAATGGCTGTAACAACACCACCATCCAAACTTAAAAAAGGTGGTAAGGCTGCAGGACGACGTAAGTCTTTCTGCGCTCGTATGGGTGGAGTTAAAGGTCCTATGAAGGATGAACATGGCAAACCAACAAGGAAGGCATTAGCTTTAAGAAAATGGAATTGCTAAGTCTAAAAGATTTTATCACAGAGGATACTGGTGCTAAGCATCATGTATTGACTTATGGTCGTATGAACCCTCCTACGACTGGTCATCTTTCACTTATCAAGAAGGTCCATGACGTGGCTGATAAACATGAAGCTGGTCATACAGTGGTGACATCACATAGCCATGATAAGAAAAAGAACCCACTATCACCAGAGCAAAAGCTTAAACACCTTAAACGCTTCTCACCTAAGACAAACATTAAGGCATCATCTGCCGAGCATCCAACCATATTACACCATGCAGCTGATCTACATAAGAAAGGTGTAACTCACCTACATGTTGTGGTAGGATCAGATCGTAAGAAGGAGATGACGACGCTGTTAAATAGGTATAATAACAAGAAAGCCGGACACGGGCATTATAACTTTAAGAAGATAACAGTACACTCTGCTGGTCATAGAGATCCAGATTCTGAGGGTACATCAGGCGTATCAGGCACTAAACAAAGAGAGCATGCAAAATCAGGTAACTTCCATGAGTTTCGTAAGGGTGTACCAGAGCATGTATCAGATAAACATGCAAAAGAACTAATGCATGACGTACAACAAGGGAGCAAGTAATGAAGAGACTACTATTAGTAAGTGTACTACTATTGAATGGGTGTGCTATAACTAACCTACTACCCAAGCATCATGATACTGCAGAAGCAGCCAAGCTTACAGACCTTAAAGTAGATATTGAGAAGGTATCTTGCAATGATAAGAAAGAAGTTGACTGGGCAAAGCTTATTGAGGATGCCCGTTGGTTGGATGTATATACAGCATGGAGGGATGACCCTCAACAGAAGGCAGTAACTGAGTTCTACATCGCAGCACAAAAAGCTAGAGACGGAAGCCCAGCATACTGTGAAGCCACCATTAAACTTAATAGGACTCGTCTTCAAGTGATTGAGTCAGCATGGAAAGGAAGATCATGAGTGTTTTAACCGAATTAAGATCTGCCATGGCAGAGCCGGGAATCAAAGGCGCATTAGCTCAACAGTTACATGACATCACAGAGCAATACAATGATGGCATACTTACAGACGTAGAGTATAAGGATCTAGTTACCGAGATTGGTAACGTCCAAGCTAACGCAGAGCTTGCACAAGATGAGGTAACTGCAAGATGGGTCGTGAATATTACAAAAACGATACTTTCTGTAGTATAAATAATAATATACTTTTATATAGATGGATTTAAATGAAGAATAAACCCAGCCCATTAGGCACTATATATTACATATATGCCTATCTAAGTAAAAAAGGCATTCCTTACTATATTGGTAAGGGTAAAAACGATCGTGCGTATGAAACACACGGCCGAATTAAAGTGCCTAAAGACAAGAATAAAATAATACTACTAGAAACTAATCTTACTGAGATTGGAGCTTTAGCTCTTGAACGTCGTATGATCCGTTGGTGGGGTCGTAAAGATCTTGGAACCGGGTTATTATATAATATGACAGATGGTGGAGAAGGTACTAGCGGTATAATAGTTACTAAGTTAACAAGAGAAAAACAATCTAAAGCTAAATTAGGTAAAATTTATACTGAAAAACAAAGAACAAATATGTCTAATTCAGCTAAAGGCAAAATTATTGCTGAACAAACAAAACAGAAAATGTCAGAAGCTAAAAGAGGTAAATCATGCCCTTGGGTAAAAGGATCTCCACGTTCCGCAGAAACTAAAGCTAAAATATCTGCAGCATTTAAAGGAGTGCCAAGGTCTGAAGAAACTAAAGCTAAAATAGCAGCAACAATATTAAGCAAAAAACTGGCGACAAAAAATGAAGAACTATAGACAACTCATACGGGAATTGCCTTCTAAGACCGTCATCATGACAGTCGGAAGCTTTAACCCGCCTACCTCGGTCACTGAGATGACTCTTAAGCTAGTCCATAAGCTAGTTGAGTCAAACTCTGCCGACCACATAATCTATGTTACAGAAGACAAGGATAGCCTACCAGTAGATCGTAAGCTACACTTCCTTGAGATGATGTTTGGTTCAATGAACTTTAAGGCATTGAACGAGTCAAACTTTGCTTCTGAACTAACAGCTCTTAAGAAGAGGTACAAGGATGTCATCGTAGTTGCTTCAGAAGATAAAGCCAAGCTATACGAGTCAATGAACGTTGTCACCACAGGCAATGACGTTGACTTCTCAAAGATCAAATCAATGGTCACCAAGGGTGACTTTACATCGTTTAAGAAACAACTGCCATCAATGGTACGTGAACTTGACGCTCGTAGGATCATGAACGAGATGAGACAAGTCCAAGGTCTTGAACTAATCAAAGAAGATATCAAGTTCTCAGTAGACATACTTAGAGAGAAGTACTTTAAAGGTGAGATCTACCATGTGGGTGACATCGTTGAGTCTGCTGGTCATCAGTACGAGATCATGGACCGTGGATCAAACTACCTAGTCGTAGTTGATAACACTGGCACCTTACATAGGAAATGGGTGAAGGATGTGTCATTAGTAGAAGCTAAGTCCCTATCTAAAGCATGTTGGAAAGGCTACAAGGCTATCGGCCTTAAAAAGAAAAATGGTAAGACAGTCCCTAACTGTGTGCCTGAGCAAGTAGAGGTCAACGAAGGTCATGAGATCTCCTACAAAGGCTACACGACAACTAATATGCATCATTGTCCACAAGGCTCAAAAGCCTTTAAACTAACTATGGACAAAGCTACAGATCCAGTTGCTATGTTAAATGCTATCAAGACAACTGATGCATACCTTAAGATCTATGACTTCGACCCGTCCAAGCCAGAACTATATGGCTTTAAACATGTTAAGGATGCTCAAGAAGCTCATAAGAAGTCAAGAGAATCACTAGAGAAACTAGGATGCTTTGATTCTCACAAAGAACATTGGGAAAAACATAAAGCCGAGCTTGATAAGATGACTATCAAGGAAGGCGTATCTAACACCTATAACATAGCTCAAGACGTATTAAGATACTCTGACTTCATGAAACTACATAAGATGAACCAAGGCATCATACCTGATGACAAAGAGATCAAGCAAGTCTTAGACCCTAACATCTCACAGCAGATCGATGATTTACAAAAGTACCCGTTCCATAAACATACCGAAGTTGGTCATACACTAGAGACAGATCGTCACCTACGTAGACGTAAAGTCATGTATGCTACTGAGTCTGTGATGACAAAGAACGAGACAGCAGGTGTACAGATCAAACCTGAACACGAAGCTGGTTACTACGTAAGATGTACAGCGTCAAACGATATCTTATCTGGCCCTCATAAATCAAGAGGAGAAGCTGGAGCAGCTGGTAAGAAGTACGGTAAAGAATGCTACATCACAAAAGACGGCGAGTATACACAGGAGTCGGCAGACGGTGAAGTAGAAGGCCAAAAGGTTACTAAGGTTGTACCACTACCAGCTAATATGGCACCACCAGCAGATGATGAACCAAATAAACAAAAAGGCAAAGGCTTTAGTGCTTTCTTTGAAAAGAAGATTAAAAAAGAAAACCTTAATACTCTCCTAGATTATGATTCATGGATGAGACAGCAAACCGAGAGAAAATAAATATGGAAAAGCTAATCGCTACGTTGAAGGTTGCATTGGGTAATACGTTTTGTATGTACTTCAAGAGTCATTCATACCATTGGAACGTGGAAGGGATGTTCTTTAGTCAGTACCATAAGTTCTTCCAAAAGATCTATGAAGACACCTATGGAGCTGTAGACCCATTTGCAGAGAACTTGCGTAAGCTTGATGTGTATGCACCTATCAGCCTTGAAGAGATCCATAGCTATAAGACTATAGAGGAAGATAAAGTTAAGCCTGAAAACATCAGTGAGATGTTAGTTAACTTACTACATGCAAACACAGAGATACTACACGTATTGACAGAGCTATTTGATGATGCTACAAGAGAAAAACAACAAGGCCTTGCTAACTTTGTAGCAGACCGTATGGATAAACATAAGATGTGGGAATGGCAAATCCTCGCATCATTAAAACAAATTAAGAAACCCGGAGAATAAGAATGAAGTCGTACAAAGACCTAACACAAAGACTAGATGAGATCTTAACCAAGTCCACACCAGCTGGTAAGTGGATAGATGACTTTGTACACTCAGATAATCCTAAGTTTGCAGGTAAGTCTGCTGCAAAGCGTAAACAAATGGCACTCGCAGCATACTATTCTAAACAAAGAGAAGAGTCAGCTGCAGTATCACAAAATTCTACAGCAGAAGTTGACATGAGAGAAGCTAAAGAAGAGCATTTAGTACATGTATCTGATGGTTCTAAGTACGATGAACAACCACATGAAAAAGATGTAGAGCATGTCATGGCTGGTGTTAAACAACATGGTGGTGAACATGCAGGTGGATCTGATAAAGGTGTATTCTTTAAATTCCCATCAAAAGAACATGCACAAAACTTCATGCATCATGTTAATAAGTGTCCACATAAATCATGTGATGCACACCTTTCAGAAGCTATTGAGTATAAAGGTATCGGTACAGATGTAGTTGACAAGAAAAAGGTTTTAAATCCTCCTATCCCTTTAACACAAAAGAAAAAAGAAGTTAAAGATTTTAAAGAAGGATATGAACATGGCCCTATCGATCGTGATGCTAAAGTAGCAGTTGGTCATAAAGCTGCTGTATTAGCTGGTTCTGGTCTTGATTCTGGTAAACACGGCACAGTTGTTGGTTCATCAAAAGAACGTACTGGTGATATGTGGCATATTAAAACTGCTAGCGGTGATATAGTTAAGATGCACAAACATAGAGTAGCTAAATTAAAAGAAGAAGTTGAACAAATCGACGAGATCTCAAAGAAGACTTTAGGTTCTTATGTTAAGAAAGCTGAGAAGGAAGAAGATAAGTATCAACAAAACTATTCTAAACTCAGAGATATTAGAGACAAAACACATGGTAAATTCTCTGATGATACACCTGAAATGAAACATCTTGATAAGAAGTATCTTAATCGTGCAGATGGTGTTTATAAAGCAAAACAAAAACTCGCTAAAGAAGACGTAGAGTTAGACGAATCTAAAGTATACGATCCTATCACTAAGAAGATGGTCGCTACTAAACCAATTAAAGTACAAGCAGGTGGTGGTGCAACACGAAATGGAGTTCCAGTTGAAGGTGGCCCATCTAAGTATAAGACTATACGTCAAGCTTATGATGCTGCAACTGCAGGACAAACAGTTACACCTAAACAAAAATTAACTAAAGAAGAAGTAGTTAACCTTGACGAGTTAAAGAAGAGCACATACCAATCTTACAGAGATAAAGCTGCTAAGGACGTGAATCGTGCTTATGCTATCCATCAAAGCCCTTATAAGAAGACTGCTAAAGATGATATGCGTAAGCTATCAAATAGAGTTAAAGGTGATGAGCGTGCAGAGAGATCACTTAAAGAAGAGCAGATCGATGAAGCAAAATCTATTACATTTCATGAACCTGCTAAATTTCATGATGCTGTAGATAAAGAATTGGATCATAACAAATCTAATTTTAATGTTAAAGTGATGTCACGCGATTTAAATCATATTAAAAATAATATTGATAAATCAGGTAAATTTCATGGACATGCAGATCATGTTGAACAAGCACAAAAATTTGCTAAAAGACATAAGTTAGCTCATACTATTGGTGAATCAGTACAGATCGATGAAGTATCTAAGTCAACACTTATGAGATACATTCCTAAAGCATCAAGAGATGTTGGTTCCCATACTTATGCAGGTAAAGAAGCTGGAGAATGGGCATCACACTATACAAGAGCTGGTGACTGGGAAGCTGCAGAGAAACACTCTAAGAAGTCTTATGCAGACTTTAAGAAAGCAAACAAACGTATCGCTGGTATTGACCGTGCTACTAAGAAGCTTGGCACACAAAAAGAAGAGGTAGAACATATCGAAGAAGCAACAGTGTCATCACGTAAGTATGATTGGGGTACAATGAAGACTGTTAACCACGGTAAATCATTCTCGATCCCACTACATCCTGAACACCATGAGCCAATCGCTAAGTTAAAACATGGTGAATCTCATTCATTTAAAGATGAGACAGGTCGTAAATGGAAAGCTACACGTGACAATGATACAGTACACTTCCATGGTGGTTCATATGGTACACAAAAGACATCTGTACCGCATAAATCATTAACAGAAGCCCATCATCATGATGGTATTCCAGGATCACAAGTTAAACCTAAAACCATGCAAGTTAAGACACAATCTAAAGTCATGAAGAAGGAAGAAGTTGAAGAGTCAAGAGGTCATAAAGTACTTGCTAACTTTTTTAAGAATAGAGAAGTTGCACAGAGAGCTTTTACAGGTCAAAACAACCCTGCTGATAAAGGCATAGAGACTCCTAAGAAGGATGCAGAACAAAAGAAAAAGATGATGGGTATGAAAGAAGGCTTCTTAACAAAGAACGTTGAGGACGATATGAAAAACTTAGATAGCCTCAAATACTTTAAGAAGTATGGTAAACATAAATCTCAACATCGTAAGATGTTTGGTATCAGGACTGCAGACATAGAAAGAGTCGCAGAAGCAAACATGCCTACTGATGAAAAGTGGACAGACTATATGGGTAAGTCATTGACACATGCTCATGAGCTTCATAAACAACATGCAGCAGCAGAACATCCTGCAGAAAAAGCTGGCATTAAAGGCAAGATTTCAAAACATAACCAACGCATCATTGATGCCGCTAAAAAACTAAGAAGAGAGGGATATTAATATGTTAAAGTTCAATGATTTTTTAAAGGAAAATGTACAGCTCAATGAGGAGAATATTAAAGATTCTCATTGGAAACATGAACCTTTATCTACAAAGAGATCTGATTATGATAGCGGTGCTGAACATGGTGAAGCTAAAGACATTAATAAATGGGCTCATGAGATCACTAAGCATAAAGAAAAAGCTGAAGCTGCAAAGAAAAAAGGTGACATGCATGCTTATCATAAACACATGGAGACTCATCATGATGAAGCACGAATTTTTCATCATGAATCAGAATCCGGTGAACATCACTTAAGTCCAGCTAATCAAGAAGAACATGGTTCATATTTTGGTCATGAAAGAGCATCTGAGTATCATAGATTAAAAGCTGAAAGATTAGAGAAAAAGCATGTTAAAGAATCTTGGTCTGCACAAGCTGGTAAAGCTAAGATGTCAGAGGCAGACGTAGACGAATCAGGTCTCCGTATGGCAGCTCATGCAGCTCATAAAGAGGGTAAGAAAGAGTTTGAGTTCCAAGGTAAAACATACCCTGTTAAAGTACAAAAAGAAGAAGTAGAACAGATCGATGAGTTATCAAAAGACACATTAGCATCATATACTAAGAAAGCTTCACATGATGCACGTATCAAACAACATGTAGCTGCAGACTTTAAGAGTAAAGCTGCACATGCAAGAAACCCAAGAAAGAAAGAAACATGGGATAGTCTTGCTGGCAAATACCAATCTCAAGCATGGAAGCGTGAGAAAGGCCATGATAAAGCTGTTGACAAATTAAAAGAAGACGTTCAGTTAGATGAAGGTAAGATGAAAGAACTTGCTTATGACTTACAAAACATGGGTCATGACGAGTTCCATAAACACTATGGTCATCCTAAACATCATTACGATCCTACAAATTTCAAGAAGCCAGTAGAAAAAGGCCATGAAATGGATCGTGCTAAAGCTTTAGCTCAACGCGGCATGCAATCATTATCCAAAGAAGAAGTAGAACGCATCGAAGAGAAGTTAACACAGATCGATGAGTTATCTAATAAGACTTTAGGTAACTACGTTAAGAAAGCTTCATCAGATTTAGCATCGTCTATCCATAATGAGCGTGATGCAGAAGAAAATGATGATGCTCCAGAAGCATCAGAGCATGGTCGTCGTGCTTCTAACAGGATGTCAGGTTTAGAAAGAGCTGGCAAGAAGATTGCTAAAGAAGAAGTAGAATTAGAAGAAGCTACTACACGTAAAGACTTCCAAATGGTTGCTGATCTTATTAAAGGTCACGAATCTGCAGAGAAACGTAAAGAACTTGCTACACATCATGCAGGTATCTTCGCTAAACAAAACCCACGCTTCGATCATGCTAAGTTCATGAAAGCAGCTGGTGTTAACGAAGGCGAAATGTGTGAGGACGAAATGCGTTTTCCTAAAGACGGTTGGTCTAAAAATGATTCAATGGCTAAACCAGTAAAATCTTCAGATGCAATGAAACAACACTCACATTACTTTAGTAAAGTTACTAAGTTAGATCCTAAGACTGGTAACCCTGTTAAAGAAGAAGTTTCACAAGAGATATCACCATACCTTAAAGCTACACTACAAGTTATGGATGAAGGTAAGATCGATGAAGGCAAGATGAAAGACATCTATACTGACATGATGGATCATGCTACCAAGAAGGGTTACTCAAGTCATAAACAGTTTACACCTACAGATTATGAGACAGTTGGTAAACAACATGGTATCTCAGGTAAAGAACTTGCTATTGTTGCCGGTCATAAGACTGCACAACAAGCAGATACTCACTTCAAGAAACCAGTAGAACCTGGTAAAGGTATGGATCGTGCTAAAGCTTTAGCTCAACGTGGTATGCAATCATTATCTAAAGAAGAAGTAGAACGCATCGAAGAAAAGTTAACACAGATTGATGAATTATCTAAAAAGACTTTAGGTTCATATGCTCATAAAGCTACGGATGATGCTCAAGATAAAGCACATGATGCATATGATAGTGGAACACCTACAAGACATGAACTTGAAATTCAAGGTGGAAAAAATAATCAAGGAAAATATGGTCATAAACCACTTCAAAATAGATTAACAGGTTTAGCAAGAGCTTCTAAAAAGCTAGGTGATAAGGGCATTGGTAAGGATGTTGAAAAGTCAGTAGCTCATCATCTTAAACAAAGATATCATTATGATAATATGGATGATGGAAAAGCTTCTCGATCTGATGATGCTGCATTACGTCAATCAAGCAAAGCTCATGAGAAAATTCATAAAGCTTCTGGTGTTAAAGAAGAAGTTTCACAAGAAATGTCTCCATACGTTAAAGGTACTTTAGCAGTTATGGATGAAGGTAAGATCGATGACTTAAGAGACGCTCAGAAGTTAAGACAAGCTAGTCAATCAGCGTATGATCCTAAGTTTAAACCAGATACAAGCCATCCGCATATCAATCTAGTTAAAGGTACAGCGTATGGTGGTGCTAATCAAAAAGATGATGAGACTGATGAGAAACCTGATGATGAAACAAAAGAGAAACGCGGACGTGGCAGACCAGCGGGATCTAAGTCAGGTGCTAGAGTATAAATAACTAATCTAATTAAGGAGTAATAAAATGGCTTTATGGGGAAATCACGACAATCAGGCTTCAAAGCCTAAGTATGTCGCAAGGATTGCGTACTTTAACAGTGCAACGACTGTTAATACTACAGCAGAAACAATAGATTTAACGGGTGCAAACACTGACTTCGCTAAGGGCGACGGTGTTGTATATTCAATCAATGGTGGTACAGTCATCGGTGGCTTAACAGACGGTAAAACTTACTATGTAGGTCTTACAGCTACATCAGGTATTATCAGTCTTTATGATACACAAGCTAATGCTATCGCGGGTGGTGCTACAGGTAAAGTTAACTTAACAGGTGCTGGTGTTGGCGTTCAAACACTACAACGTACTGGTGAAGCTAACGTTAATGACCATAACTACAACGGTAGAGGTTTATACTTCGAAGACGTAGACGAAGCTTCAAACGCTGAAAACCGTGGTCGTGGTCTTAAGACACCAGGTTGGGTTGAGTATGTATCATATACAGACTCTAACGGTAACGTACGTCATAAATCAGAGATCTTAATAGCTATGGGCTCAGCACAAACACAATCAGTAACAGGTGATGCTAACCCAGCTAAAGGTGCTTCTGGTGCAACAGGTACAGCTGACGATTCAGTATTACTTGATGCTACTACAATCATTACTGCACAACCGGTTAACGCTACAGCTGCAGCAAATGCTGGAGTTGATGCATTATTCACAGTAACTTCTGCTGCAACTGGTGCTTATAATAGCTTAACATACCAATGGCAACAAAGTACTGATGGTGGTACTACATGGACTAACATCAGCGGTGCAGCATGGAAGGGCTATAATACTAATACATTAGGTATTAATTCTGGCCATCTAGCTGTAGGTGATACTGGTATGAAGATCCGTGTAATCTGTGGTACTGATACAGCTAATACAAATGCTATCTCTAACGCAGTAACATTAACAGTAACAGCTTAACTAAGTGGGGGAGGTTAACTCCCCTCTTTTAATATGGACCAATTGTTGACAGATGATAATTTTTTAACCTATGCGATGCATCATTATGACAATACCCAATGCTATTCGTTGGAAGAGTTTAATGATGATCTTAAGAGGTTTCTATACTTAAAGAAGCTATTCAATAGGTATAAGAGCGAAGGGGATCTTAAAGAGAACCTAATACTTAACCACTTGATAGTACTATATAACTTATTTGGTGATCAAACAACAAACATGTTATTCTTTAAGATAGATGAAGAGTATTGGAGTTACTTAGTAACGTTTTTGATATTCCTTAACAGGATGCCAGATGAGTTACCAGAACACAAGCTAAAGATGTCTGATGTCAAGCTAGATGAACACATAATAAAAATACTTAGGAAGATTTAATGTCACAAGTAATAGATAATTTAATAGCGTTAAGAGTACTTACCATGTTGGTTAAGCCCTTCAGTGAGACTGATGCCTTTAAGCTTGGCATCATCGATAAAAAAGGAAAAAATCTCATAAAGCCATCTTTTTTCACGACGAGTGAACAAAGAAATGCGTACACGTTCCTACATCGATTGGTCTTTAACATGAAGAAGATAATCAACAAACTGCCAGGTGGAGAAAATAAGCTAAAGAGTTTAGTTACAGCATACTTCCTAATCAAAGAGTATTATGAAAAGAATGATAGGACGACATCAATGATGGAACAAAGATTCCATACTTTGATGGGTATGGGTGTTTACTTTGCTGAGGAAACTATCCTTCTTGAAAAGTTCATCAAGAGCATTGAAGAAGATGGTGGTGCTGGAGGTGGTGGTGTTTCAGGTGGAGGTGGTGCAGGTGCAGCTCCAGCTAATGCAACAGGGGTGATGACATCTACAGATGCAGCTACTACACCATTACTCAAGAAGAAAGACATAGATAAGTATAAGAAGACAAATCAAGGTGCAGTAAGTATGGCGCGCCGAAACAACAAGGTATTTTAATATGTTCTTATTATCATTTATTCCAGATGCATGGTTATTAAAAGCAACAACGATGTTAGTGGGTGTAGGTGGGATTGGATTTGTAATATTCACCATACTCGGTAATATCCCAGGTGTTAAGCTATCAGCCATCATACTTAAATGGGTATCATTAGTAGTACTATGCGTTGGTTGTTATTTTACTGGTGCATACTCTAAGGATATGTTATGGAGAGCTGAAGCTGAGAAGCTTCAGGCTGACATGGATCGTAAGGTTGCTGAAGCTGATAAGAGATCAAAACAAATTGTAACGAAATATGTAACACAAACAAAGGTAATCAAGGAGAAGGGTAATGAAATCAAGAAGTTATCTCAACATGTTAAAGAGTCTGATGCTAAGTGCAGTGTGCCTAAGTCTTTTGTCTTGCTCCACGATTCTGCCGCAAAAAATGAAGTTCCCGACACCTCCAAAGGAATTGATGGATCCGCCTCCGGAGTTAATCTCTCTGCCGTCGGAGAAACAATAAGCATCAACTATAACAACTACCATCAGTTATCAGAGCAACTAAAAGCACTACAAGACTGGGTAACATCACAGGAAAAGATCTATAATGGCAAATGATTTCGAACAATTAGAACGTATAGTTGAGAAGCTTGATTTATCGATAGATAAGCTTACTGAAGTTAGTAATAATGTTAGTAAACTATTAGCTGTACATGATACAAGAATAAATGTCATAGAGAAAGATACTGTGCGTAACGAAGACGACATAAGAGACATACACGTAAAGATAGATAACATAGCTAAAGAGATCAATAAGAAGCTAGACCAGTCTATGGCTAACAGCATAGAAGGTCATGCTAAGATCCAATCTGCTATAGAAGAGAAGCTTAAAGGCATCGATGCTCGTGTTAAAGTCCTTGAAGTATGGCGCTGGGTAGTCATCGGCGGAGCTGTTGTTATTGGTTGGTTGATTAATAAAACTTTCAAATGAAATACGCTCAGTACATATCAGAGTTAAAACTTCAACTACAGTACCATACCGAACTAAACCCAAAACTCTGGAACGAATACCAACTAAAGCCTGAAGTAAGAGCCAAGCTACTTCAGTTTGCAGAAGCATGGAGAGAATTTGCTAAGATCCCTAAAAGTGCAGTTAAAGAAGTTATCATGCTCGGCGGCAACGCCAACTACAACTATACTGATCTATCTGATATTGATGTTCACTTGGTTGTTAATAAGTCCGAGATTGCCAAAGATAACCCATTACTAGACGACTACTTACAAGATAAGAAAGTCATGTGGACTATGGCCCATAAGATCACCATCCTTGGATATGGTCTTGAGCCTTATGCACAAGATGAGTCAGTAGCATACCCTAAAGACCAAGGTGTCTATTCATTGACAAAGGATGAATGGATCGCCAAGCCAGAATTCATTGGTGATGATTTCCTAAAGAACCCATACCTTAAGAAGAAGATTAAGTTCTATATGGATATGATCGATGATATGATCAAGAACAAGATGGATGTAGAAGCATTCAATAACCTCAAGGATAAACTAAGAGACATGAGAGGCGCTGCCATCCTAAAAGGTGGTGAATTCTCATTCGAGAACCTAGTGTTTAAGGAACTACGTAATCAAGGTTACTTAGACAAGATGGCTCGATACAAAAAAGATGTACAGGATCAAGCCCTGTCGTTATAAATACAATTATTAAAACTGACTTGACTGACACTAAACAATGAAAACATTATTCATCCTAAAGCGTAAAACAAACTTCTACGCAAAACAAGACGACCATATAGGAGTATCCACTGGTCTCTATAATTCCGCAAAATTCATGGACGACATGCTTCAGGCAGCTGGTATTGAATCAAAGCTCGTTGTTGTTGAGGATAATAATAAGATCGATCGAGAAGTAACCCTATTTAGACCAACCCATGTTATCATTGAGGCACTATGGGTTGTACCAGAAAAATTTGTAATCCTTCAAAAACTTCATCCAAACGTTAAGTGGATTATAAGAATCCATTCAGAGATGCCGTTTATGGCGGGTGAAGGACCAGCTATGAATTGGATAGCTGAATACGCCATGCATAAGAACATTATATTATCCTGCAACGCTCCTAGAATGCTTGATGAGGTACAGTTCTATATACAAACAGCTTTTGGTTTATCAGACGATGAGGTAAACGAAAAGGTTGTATATCTACCAAACTACTATCCACCAGGCTATAAGACAAAAGAATACATATCAAATAAAGATACGATAGATATTGGTTGCTTTGGTGCGGTAAGACCATTAAAGAGTCATCTCGTACAGGCGTACGGTGCTTTAAAATTTGCTGAGGAATCTGGTAAACTATTAAACTTCCATATTAATACGGCAAGACTTGAAATGAATGGTGGTCCAGTGTTAAGTAACCTTATTGGACTATTTGAACACCTCTATGATCGTGGTCATAGATTGGTTAATCATGAATGGACACCAAGGGAAGAGTTCATTCAACTATGTTCTACAATGGATATAGGTATGCAGGTAAGCTTCTCTGAAACATTTAATATTGTGGCTGCTGACTTTGTTAGTCAAGGTGTACCAGTTATAGGAAGTATCGAGATACCATGGATGCATGAGGACTTTCACTCTGATCCAACAAGTAGTAACAATATTGCATACACACTGGATCAGGCTCATCAGTATCCAGAGTATAACGTAAAAGTTCATCAAGCTTTACTAAATGAATATTGTATAAATAGTAGAGAAATCTGGTTAAATTATTTTCAGGAGTAAGACATGGCACATAAAGTTAAATTAACAAAATGGCAAGGTCCTATGTTAAGAGTCTATTCAATGGACTTTGAAACATTAGATCAAGCTAAAGAGCACGCTTATAAGCATAAACACACTCATCATAACATTAAGATCTATGATGAAAGTAATAACTTAGTTACTACAATCGCTAACGGCACAGAAACACCTAACTACGCTTAATTAATTTTACATTAATTGACGTTTATATTATAATACATTATGAAGTACTTTGATATTAAGTGGTTATCCACGACTCTTTTCATCCTATGCGGTACATCTGTGGCATTAAAACTGCCGTTCATGAAGTATGCTTTCCCAGGCTTTGTCATAGCTCATGGTATCCTTGTGCACCATTTCCATAAGGTCCACCCAAACAAACCCCTCTTGATTCAAAATGTTTACTTCTTTTTCTTAAACATATTTGCCAGCTACATCTGGCTCATTAAAGGATAACATCATGGCAGTAAGACCATTAGGCAAGAAAGTATTAGTAGCAGAGAACAAACGTGATAACCAAACTGCATCAGGCATATTAATCGAGGGTTCAGACCGTCATGGGGAATCAAAGACAGGTACAGTGCTGGCTATCGGCCCAGAGGTGACAGAAGTGCAGGTGGGTGACAAGATCCTATTGGACTGGTCAAAAGCTCAGCTGGCAACCGTGGATGGTGCCCAACGTGTCATGATCTTGGAAGAGAACATCGTAGCAGTATTAGAAAATTAATGTACTTTAATTGAGTTATATTATATAATGGTTCTATGTTATACATTGATGCAAGATTCGTAGGTCAAATCTCCTACAAACTCCGTAACTTTAAAAAGAAAAATGACTACTATTGGAACTTTAGTTGTCCGATATGTGGTGATTCCAAAAAGAACGAGTTAAAGGCTCGAGGCTTTGTCTATAAGAACAAAGACAGGTTAGTGTATAAGTGCCATAACTGTGGCATATCCATGAGCATTGGTAACCTCATTAAACACCTTGACCCAGCTGTCTATAGCGAGTATGTACTAGAACGGTATAAAGAAAATACTTCTAAGCACACACCTCATGCTAAGGTCGAAGAAGTCGTACCTGAGATCACACAGCCTATATGTACAGACCTTATCTTGGCAGGTGCACAACCTTTACAATCTAACCAAGAAGCTTTACAATATGTTATATCTCGTAAGATACCGCAAGATCGTTGGAAAGATCTCTACTATGTACCCAAGTTTAAAGAGTTTGTCAATAAACTAAAATATAGTTTTACAGATACAACATATGATACACCAAGGTTAATCATCCCGTTCTATGATGAAGATGGTAAATGCATTGCTTTTCAAGGTAGAGCACTTGGTAAAGAACAACCCAAGTACATCACAATTAAGTTAGATGAAAAGAAAGAAAAGATTTATGGTATAGATCGTATGGATCATATAAAGAGGATCTATGTAACAGAAGGTCCAATAGATTCTATGTTTATCCCTAATGCAATAGCTGTGGCTGGTGCAGGGTTTGATACTAAGTTCATACAAGCAATCAAAGATAATGCAACTCTTATCATGGATAATGAACCAAGATCCATACAAATCTGTAACTTTATTGAGAAGTTAATTGATGAGGACTACGCAGTATGCCTATGGCCAGAAACCATAGAATATAAAGATATTAATGAGATGGTGTTACATGGTAAATCTATTGAGTCTATCATGGATACGATAAATACGAATACATTCCAAGGTATGGAAGCAAAGCTTAAGTTTATTGAATGGAGAAAATGTTGAAAGTATTAATCACAGGTGTTACAGGTTATATCGGATCTCATCTAGCAAAGGTTTTATTTGAAGCTGGACACCAGATAACCGGTCTTGATATTGAATGGAAGAAACATAATCATGATGTTACAAGATACTGTCAACGAATCCTTATCAAAGATGTAACAAAGCATGTGGTTGATGAAGACTATGATGTCATCGTACACCTTGCAGGGTTAATCCAAGTAGAAGAAAGCGTTGCAAGACCAACTAAGTACTACTCAGCAAACCTCGGTGGTACTGTAAACATGTTAAGGCAGCGTATAAATGGTGAACCTCACTTCATATTTGCGTCTACAGCTGGAGCATTTGATGCACAGTCACCTTATGCAAGGTCTAAGTTGGCAGCAGAAGACGTCATCAAAGAACAATCAAGGTCATATACCATATTCAGGTTCTTTAACGTTGCAGGTTCTGATGGTATACACAGACAAGTTGGTCGAGCATCACATCTAATTAGGATAGCAGCAGAGACAGCTGCAGGTAAAAGAGATTATATGTCAATTTATGGAGATGATTATGATACACGTGATGGGAGTTGCGTGCGGGACTATATTCATGTTGTGGATCTTGTTAACGCTATTCGTGATACTATTAAGCATGGTCCTTTTAACACGCCGTATGAATGCATTGGAACAGGAAATGGATACTCAGTCAAAGAAGTCGTTAAGACCATGAAAGAGGTCACAGGTATAGATTTTCAAGTAAAAATGGCAGGTCGAAGAGATGGTGATCCAGCATCCCTAGCAATTACTAATCAATTCAACCTGTTACACCCACAGTATAGTTTGAAAGATATGTGTCTATCAGCCTATCGAGTAGAATCCCAAGTATAAATACAAAATAGTTAAATTAAATTATTGGAGTTAAAATGACTGACGAAGTCCACGGTATTAAGGTAGACTATTCACGAGATTCATTGTTCGATGAATTGGGAATGATTAGGTTAAAAGAGTCATACATGGCAGATAATGAAGTAAGTCCTCAAGAGAGGTTTGCATTCGTATCATCAGCCTTCGCAACAGATAAATTCCATGCGCAAAGATTATATGAGTATAGCAGCAAGCACTGGTTATCCTATGCTACTCCTATCCTTTCATTTGGCCGCAGCAAACGAGGTCTTCCAATTTCCTGCTTCCTTAACTTTATTGAAGACACCGCGGAGGGTTTAGTTGAAAACTTATCTGAAACAAATTGGCTATCTATGCTTGGGGGTGGTGTTGGCATCGGCTTTGGTATTCGTAGTGCTGATGACAAATCTACTGGTGTTATGCCTCATCTTAAAATGTACGACGCTAGTTCTCTCGCATACCGCCAAGGTCGTACTCGTAGGGGTAGCTACGCTGCTTACCTTGACATTAGTCATCCGGACATTATGATGTTCTTGGAAATGCGTAAGCCAACAGGTGACCAAAACATGCGATGCTTGAACTTACATCATGGTGTTAATATTCCTGATGCATTCATGGAGATTATTGAAAATTGTATGAAGGATCCTGAAGCTAACGATGATTGGGAACTAAAAGATCCACACTCAGGTGAAGTAAGGGAAGTGGTATCAGCAAAAGAATTATGGCAAAAGCTATTAGAATTACGTATGCAAACAGGTGAACCATACCTGCACTTTATCGATGAGTCTAATAGAAAGTTGCCTCAATGGTTAAAGGACAAAGGTTTAAAAGTACATCAATCTAACCTATGCTCCGAGATTATTTTACCTACTAATGAAAAGAGAACAGCTGTATGCTGCTTATCTAGTTTAAACTTGGAGTATTATGATGATTGGAAAGATGACAAACTTTTTCTTAAAGATGTTGCAGAAATGCTGGATAATGTCTTGCAATATTTTATTGACAATGCTCCTAGCACTATTAAGCGTGCTAAGTATTCTGCTTCTCGTGAGCGGAGCATTGGCATTGGTGCTCTTGGCTGGCATGCTCTCCTTCAGCGAAGAAATACTCCCTGGGAAAGTGCAATGGCAACGGGACTTAATAAACAGATCTTCGCACACATTAGATCAAGCTTGGACAAAGCGAATCAGCAATTGGGTAAAGAACGAGGTGAAGCACCCGACGCAGTGGGTACGGGTAACCGTTTTAGTCATCTTATGGCTATTGCTCCTAACGCTAGTTCTTCGATCCTCATGGGAAATACATCACCCTCAATCGAACCATTTAGAGCAAATGCGTATAGACAAGATACCTTATCAGGATCCCATCTACACAAGAACCAGTACCTTGACAAGATTATAAAGGAGAAAGCTGGTGATAAATATGATGAGGTTTGGTCTTCAATTATTGCGAATGATGGTTCAGTTCAACATTTGGATATACTTGACGATTGGACCAAGGATGTGTTCAAGACTTCTATGGAGATTGACCAACGATGGGTGGTGCAGCATGCAGCAGACCGTCAAGAGTTTATCGACCAAGCACAAAGCTTAAACGTATTCTTTAGACCAGATAGTAACATCAAATACGTCCATGCAGTACACTTTATGGCATGGAAACAAAAATTAAAGACTATGTATTATTGTCGTTCGGATAAGATTGCTAAGGCAGACAAAGTATCTAAACGTATTGAACGTGAAGTGATAGCGGAAATCAACCTTAAAGCAATGACAGACGGAGACACTTGTCTTGCCTGTGAAGGATGACCTTCACACTATTCACAAAATATAGGGATTAAAATGGCAATAGAAAATTTTAGTAAGTTCATAGACTATAAAAATAAGAAGTATGTAAAGTTTGATGGTAGGAAGATCTTGATCTTAGGTTATGGATCTGTAGGTCAAGCGATCTTACCAATAATCCTTAGACACATCACATCTGAAGCATCTAACATTATAGTGCTTGAGAAGGGTGAGAACGAAAAAACTTTTAAAGAACGTAATGGTAAGTCTGCAGTCACATACATTAAGAAAGAGATCTTAAGGAATAACTTAGAATCTACACTATCAAAGTATGTAGATGAAGGTGGGTTTGTTATCGATGTATCACTAAACATCGGTGCACTTGAGATCCTTGAATGGTGTTTAAAACATGGTGTTCATTACATCAATACATCTCTTGAAAGATGGGAAGATGAACCAGACGAGACTATCCCTAAACTAGCAGAACGTACACTATACCATACTCATAAAGAAGTTCGTGCTATGGCAGAGAAGTACAAAGGTGCAGCAACGGTTGTTGGAACTCATGGTGCAAACCCTGGTTTGGTGACACACCTTACTAAGAGAGCGTTACTCAAGTTAGCAGAAAAGAAAGGCATCAAGTATGTAGTACCAACCGATAAAGAAGGTTGGGCACAGTTGATGAAGAAGGTTGGTGTTAAGGTAGTACATGTTGCAGAACGTGACACACAAGTCCTTGGTGAACCAAAAGAAAAGAATGAGTTTGTAAATACATGGTCATGTGAAGGTTTTTGGGCAGAAGGTAGAGCTCCCGCTGAGATGGGTTGGGGTACACACGAAGATACTAACCCAGAGAATGGTAAAGCACAAGGTAACACTGCATACCTATTCCAACCCGGTGTATCAGTGTTACTAAGATCATGGGTTCCATTAGGTGGTCAATACAATGGCTTCCATATCCAACACTCAGAAGCTGTAACGATATCAGAATACTTTGAAACTAAAGATAAATCGTTTAGGCCATCAGTATACTACGTCTATCAACCATGTGATGCAGCTATCGCTTCAGTACATGAGATGAGAGGTAAAGAGTTAGATCTACATACTAAACTACGCATCGCTAAGGATGAGATCGTGGGTGGTATGGATGAATTAGGTGTGCTATTATTGGGGGATGACTTTGGTATGTGGCACGGTTCACAGTTAACTATCGAGGAAGCAAGGAGACTAATACCAGGAGAGAACGCTACATCATTACAGGTTGTTGCATCAATGTTAGGTGCAATGATATGGGCAATAGAGAATCCTAATGAAGGTTATGTGGAGCCAGAAGCAATACCATATGACTTCGTATTGAAGTATGCTGACCCATATCTAGGTAAAGTCCCATTCGTCGAGACAAAATGGACACCATTCAAAGATGTCAACAGTTTATTCTACAGAGAGTTGGATCCAAAAAATCCATGTGCTTACGAAAACTATAGGGTCTGGACATAACATGCATATCGAAGGAATGATTAAAAGATTAAAAGATGCTGGACGTAATATCTTTTTAGCAACAAACAATGCAGCATCTTTAAAGAAGAAGTACGTTGAACCTCATGTCTTTGTGAGGATTGATGGTAAGAAAGTGAAGATCAAAGACATAACAGTAAGTGAGTGTAATATATATTTAGAAACCGAGGACAATAAATGAAAAAGATTATAGCAGCATTATTTTTTGCATCAGCAACAACAGCAGCATTTGCAGGTTTAAAAGACTGCAGTCAGTTTGAAGCAGCATTACCAACATATACAGCAAAAGCAGGTGACCAAGAGTTATGTCATTTAAACTATGCAGTAATCCATCGTTGTGATGTTAAAGCTCCAGAAGCAGTGTTTGAGCATTTAACAAAAGCAGCAATCAGTGGACCAGCAAAACGTAAAGATAATTTTCACCCTGATGCATTAGTAACACCTAACTGTTCAGCATCCCTAGCTGACTATGCTATCGTTGGTAAAACACATGACCGCGGTCATATGGCACCAGCAGGTAACAACACACAGAGCGATGCGATCATGAGTGAGAGTTTTAACTTATCAAACATGGTTCCACAAGTAGCTAACAACAATCGTGGTATTTGGAAACAAGCAGAAACATATGAACGTCAATGGGTTGCAACACCAAACACAGACTTCTATGTTATCTCTGGTGGTATTTGGGATCAAGGTTATCAAAAGATCGGTAGTGGTTTAGGTATCCCTACTCGTTTATATAAGATCGTTTATGAAAAGAATAGTAAGAAAGTTACTGCATGGTTAATGCCAAACGCTGCATTACCCGTTAAAGACTTGCCTAAGTATCAAACAACTGTACCAGCAATCGAGCAAGCAACTGGTATTAAGTTTAACTTACCAATCGCTAAGTAATGGCAACGATACTTACAGAACATACTCGAGCAAAACACAAAGAGGTCGAAGGATCTGATTTTGTCCAGTATATGTTCACTGGTAAGATAACTAAGGAACACTATCTTACATACCTTCAACAGATGTGGCATATATACTCTACACTAGAAGCATGCGCTACAGTTCATGGGCTGTTTGAAGGTATGGAAGACCTTAGACGTACTCATAAGATATCACTTGATATTGCAGAGTTAGGTGGAACTATCGTGGCACCTTATATAAGTACAAAGAATTACATGTTTCATCTATTATCTTTAGCTGATAGTCGACCAGACCAGATCATGGCTCATGTATATGTAAGACATATGGGTGATTTATACGGTGGTAAGATGATAGGTAAGTTAGTACCAGGACCCAGTCATGCTTATGCATTTGAAGATAGACCTGCATGCATTGCATACATAGACTCTAAGTTAAGTATAGATCTATTAGACGAAGCAATAGCAGGATTTGATCATTGTATGAATTTATTTAACGAACTAAAGAAAGAGTTGAACATCTAATGGCAGACAAATTAACCGATACGAGAGAATACTTTAAGCCATTCAATTATCCATGGGCATATGACGCATGGTTGAAACATGAACAGGCACATTGGTTACATACAGAAGTTCCTATGGCAGAAGATGTTAAGGACTGGAAGAAGAAGTTAACAAAGGAAGAGAAGCAGTTCCTTACTAATATATTTAGGTTCTTTACGCAAGGTGACATCGACGTTGCCGGCGGTTATGTTAAGAACTACCTACCATACTTCCCTCAACCAGAAGTTCGAATGATGCTTATGGGCTTTGCGGCTCGCGAAGCATTACATATCGCAGCATACTCTCACTTGATTGAGACGTTAGGTATGCCAGAATCTACATATAATGAATTCCTTGAATACCAAGAAATGAAGGACAAACACGACTATGTTACGGAACTCAGTTCGAAAAACGGTGACTTATCTTCAACTGCAACGCACATCGCAGTATTCTCTGCTTTCACGGAGGGTATGCAGCTTTTTAGTTCTTTTATCATGCTGCTTAATTTTCCTCGTCATGGTTTGATGAAAGGTATGGGTCAGATCGTTACATGGTCAATCGTTGATGAAACTATGCACGCTGAGAACATGATTAAGCTATTTAAAACATTTATCAAAGAGAACAACGAGATATGGAATGATGACTTGAAGGGTCGCATATATACTATAGCTGAGAAGATGGTTCAACTCGAAGATAAGTTTATTGATTTATCATTCTCAGGTACACACATGAGAGAGTTAGAGCCAGTAGATGTTAAACAATACATCCGTTACATCGCTGATAGGCGTTTGATCTCACTCGGATTAAAAGGTATTTTTAAAGTTAAAAAGAACCCGCTACCATGGGTTGAGGAGATGATCAATGCTCCAGTTCATGGTAACTTCTTTGAGAACCGTGTAACCGACTATGCGAAGGGTGCACTTAAAGGTTCATGGGAAGATGTATGGGGAGGAGCCCAATAATGGCAACAAAATATTTTCATTGCGAGAACTGTGAGTCAACAGGCAAGGTGACCGTTAAGACTAACGATGTTACGATTGAAGATATTGTGTATTGTCCAGTATGCGGTGCAGATATATTTGAAGAAGACGAGGATGATGAATGACATGGATGTACAACAATGTGCCCGTTGAGACTATTGACGATAAATATGTTGGGTTTGTATATATCATTACTAACTGCATTACCAATAAAAAGTATATTGGTAAGAAACTCACTAAATTTTCTAAGACTGCTACAAGAACAGTTACGCTTAAAAACGGTAACAAAAAGAAAAAGAAAATCCGCAGCAAGATAGAATCAGATTGGAGGACATATTGGTCCTCATCAAAAGAAGTAATAGATGATGTCAAGGCATTAGGAGAAGATAAGTTCAAACGGGAAATCCTAATGTTTTGCTTATCCAAAGGTACCGCAAGTTATTTTGAAGCAAAATTACAAATGCAAAATGAAGTATTAGAAAACCCAGATAAGTGGTATAATGGGATCGTGAACTGTCGTGTACATAGGAGTCATATAAAGTATGAGAATTAAGTTGAGAGTAATTGGATTCATGTTAACGTTATTATGCGCTGCATGTTTATATACATCATTCATGTGTTATATCCAGATGGTGGATTATCATGAGCAGATCGTCTATCAAAATAAACGTATAGATGAAGCAACGAGTAGATGGAATAACCTAAACTCAGAAGATCTAATATTGATCGAACGTATAGAAGATTTAAAGAAACAAATTAAGGCACAGGACGATAAGATCCGTATACAAGATGCTCTTATTGTAGAGACAAGAGCTAGAACAAAGAAAAAATGAACGATAAAGTAATGACGAGCATAATGTTTGTATCAGCAATATCGCTGAGTTGTATCGCTGCGTTCTACTCTATTGCAGGCTTAACAGCTATATTTGCTGCAGCCGTAGTTCCAATCATCATCATGGGTGGGATACTTGAAGTATCTAAGTTAGTCGTAGCCTCATGGTTATACAGAAACTGGCAAGATGTTCCTAATACATTTAGGATCTACTTTACTACAGCAGTAATTATCCTCATGATGATTACATCTATGGGTATTTTTGGTTTCTTATCAAAAGCTCACCTTGACCAAGCTGTCCCAGCTGGAGACGTATCAGCACAAGTACAGATCTTTGATGAAAAGATCAAGACACAGCGTGATAACATCGAGGCAGCTCGTAAAGCATTAGCTCAGATGGATGCTCAGGTGGATCAGAAGTTAAGTAGATCTACAGACGAACAAGGAGCAGACAAAGCTGTACAGATTAGACGATCACAGGGTGCAGAACGTAAGAGACTACAGAACGATATCTCATCAGCTCAGGCAGCTATAGTTAAGCTACAAGGTGAACGTGCGCCCGTGGCATCTCAAGCCCGTAAGATCGAGGCTGAGGTTGGTCCTATCAAGTACATCGCAGCACTCATCTATGGTGATACTCTAGACCAAACCATGCTTGAAAAGGCTGTCCGTTGGGTCATCATCATGATCGTGTTAGTGTTCGATCCACTTGCCGTGCTAATGTTAGTAGCAGTCAACTGGTCGCTAAAAAAAAGTCAACCTAAAGTAGAACCTGAGGACCTAGAACCTTGGCTCAATTACCCTATTGATCCTCCTAAAAAGAAAAAGCCTCGTAAACGTAAGTGGCTTGAACCAGATCCTACACCCCTCCCAGAAGAAGCAGACTGGGATGAGAGTCGTATAGATACTGTAGCTCAGAACGGCAACCATGGTTTGCACTATGAGGATAGTATTAACCCTGACGAGTATATCAGTCCAGCAACTGAGGAAGCTTGGCACCCAACCAAGATGCCTGCAGATCATATCCCAGAACACCCTGATAAGACTATAGAACAAGAGATAGACGAACTCCAAACTAAGACATAATCTATATAAATAGCTATATGGATTTTCTTAAGTTAGTCGGAGAGGTAGGATTTCCCATAGCCTCAGCTCTTGCTGGAGGATATTTCGTTTTCTTAACCCTCAAATTTATCTTAGCTGGTGTAACATCTGGAGTTAAAGGCATGAGTGGTATTATCATAGCCCTTGACAAAAGAGTCGCAGCTATGAATCATGACGTCATTCGTATAGATACCAAAGTAAGTCATGCCTTAGGTATCCCACCTGATTTGGATAGAATAGCAAGAGCAGAACAATCTGACGCCCGAAGGGATTAACATGGGTGATATAGCATTTTTAATTAACAAATATGGGTTTCCCATTATTGCTGCTGGAGGATTAGGTTATCTAATCTTTTATGTATGGAAGTGGGTAACAGAAGAAATTAAACCAGTTTTAGGTGATTCAAATAAGGTATTGATTGAACTGATAGATCGTATTCGTATGTTAGACAACGATCTTATTAGGCTCAATCAAAAGGTGAACGTTATTCTGTCTTTAAGAGAGAAAGAGAAGAATGAAGCTCGCCAGGATCCTAGCAGTAGTACTGATAAGCAGTAACGCTTATGCGGAACAAGTATTTCAGTTTAAATCTCCTTCCTTCTCTGGGATAGGATATAGTTCTCATGTACAGACTATCGAGAACACAGAATACACACGCAAGCAAGCAATAGAAGCGGCACAGAAACAGGCAGCCATTGATGCAGCAAATGCCGCTAATAATACTATATTAGCCAAGTTCTTGACTAACTTTGAGAGCAGAGTCTATGCTCAATTATCTACACAATTAATTAATAATCTGTTTGGTGAGAATCCACAAAATAGTGGAACTGTTACCATTGAAGGTAATACTATTACATACACCAAAACAGCTGACATGATTAACATGACTGTTAATGATCAAAATGGTAATGTGACGCAAGTTAGTATTCCTATTGGAACATTAAGTTTCTAATATGAAAAAAATATTAATAGCACTTATGTGTATAGCAGTAATTGGTTGCACACCGCCAATGAATGTTATTAAAAAAGAACCAGAGCTTATGCCAATGAAATGGGCTAAGACTCCGTTACCTGAACCTGTTAATGGTAAAGTAGTTGTAGCTGTTTATAGCTTTGCTGATAAAACTGGTCAAAGAAAAGATTCTGCTACGATTGCTAAGTTATCATCCGCTGTAACACAAGGTGGTGAAACAGTATTGTTAAAGTCATTAGAAGATGCTGGTGACGGAAAATGGTTTAGAATAGTAGAACGAGTTGGTATTGATAATTTATTAAAAGAAAGACAATTAATTCGTTCAGCAAGAGATGAAGCAAAAGATCCTTCTGGTATCAGACCTATGTTATATGCAGGTATGATTATTGAAGGAGGTATTATAAGTTACGATACAAACATAAGAACAGGTGGTATTGGTGTTCGTTGGTTAGGAATTGGACCAGACACACAATATCAAGAAGATGTTGTAACTGTAAGCATAAGAGCAATTAGCACACAAACAGGTGAAGTGCTATTAACAGTAAACGCTCAAAAAACCATATTGAGTTATACAGCAGGTGTAGCTATATTTAAGTTTTTTGATAATGGAACACAAAATTTTGAACAAGAGATAGGAATATCTCAAACAGAGGCTTCTATACACGCCATAAAAGCAGCTACAGACCTGGCGGTAGAGCAATTGATTATTCAAGGTGAAAAAAAAGGTATGTGGCAATTTAAGGAGAAAAAGAATGAAAAGTAAGCTTATCACTTTTGTGATGGGTTTGTTATTAGCATTTAGTGCTTTGGCAGTCGATAGTGGAGGTAATAGTGTTTATATTGACCAAACTAACGCTGATAATTCTACAGTCACCATAACACAAACAGGTTCTAACAACACGGTAGGAGATCCTACTAATGTTGGTAGTCCATCATTTGTGATTGATGGTAACAGTATTAATTTAGGTATCACACAAAACGGTATGAACAACTCTATCACAGGTAATTTTGTTGGTGGTGGTTCTACAGGAGTAATATCTCAAGATGGTAATAGTAACGGTATCGTATTGAATTACGGAAACTTTGGTACTGATAACGGTAATTTAAATTTATCGTTTTCAGGTAGTAACAATAATTCTGTATTGAATATAGGAACAATGAGAGATTCGAGTAATTATAACTATAGCATCACTACTGTAGGAAATAGTAATTCGATAACAAGTACCATAAACAGTAAAAATGTTACAGATACTATAGCAATTGCAGGTAACAATAACAGTATCACCACAAGCCAAACAGGTGCAAATGGTACTGGTGCTGGTGCAGGCCATAGTATTAGTATTAACAACATTGGTAATTCAAATAATATAAGTGTGACTCAAGATGGTACGACCAACCCAAATAGTGCAATCGTTAACCTTACTGGTAGCGGTGCTTCTGTGTCTGTCATCCAACACTAGTTGGGCGGTAATTGGTTCTATAACTGAACAAAAAGGTCCAGCCTCTATTACTAGAAATAAAGATGTAATAGAGGCTAAACCTAAATCAAATATAGATAGTAATGATATTGTTCAAACAGGCAATGGAATAGTAGGCATTACATTTGAAGATAAAACTCAAGTAAAAGTCACAGAACATTCAAAACTTCTTATAGACGAATTTGTCTATGACCCCAATAAAAAAGGTGCAGGTAAATTAGCTCTCAATGTAACAATGGGAACTGTTCGTTATGCATCTGGTAATATCGCACACGAAAATAATAAAAATGTAGCAATCAATACTCCGACCGCTTCAGTTGCTGTTCGTGGTACAGCATTCACAATGACTGTAGATGAGATAGGACAATCTCTTATTATTCTGTTACCAAATCCAGATGGTTCAGTTGGTTCAATTGAAGTTAGCACAGCCATGGGTAAAGTAGTTTTAAACCAAGCGTTTCAAGCTACAGTAACAAAATCATCCGAAATTAAACCATTAAAACCTGTTTTGTTAGCATTATCTGAATCATCTATTGATAATATGCTTATTGTTAAACCACCAAAACAAATCATTGAAAGAATACAAGCTGAAATAATCAATAAATCAGGTTCTGCTTTAGAATTTACGGGATTAGAACAAAACGCTTTAGATGCAAAAGTTTTTAAAGACCCTTATGCTGGGTTTAATGAATTAGATGTAAATCCGTTAGACACAAATTATTTAACAAATGCTCTTGATAATATGATATTAGCAACTTTTGTGGTAGGTTATAACTCTTTAAATCAAGTGTATATTTTTGATAAAAATACTTATTGGATGATACAAAGAACGGTTAAAGATAGTGCTACAGTATTAATAGATAAAGACAAAGGATATAATATAAATATCATACAAAATGGTGTTACAGTAAATTTGAAAAATCAAGACCAAACAACCAATAGTATAACTATTAAACAACAGAGCAACTAAATAAATCATGAAAAAAATTATATCACTTATTGCATTACTTACATTAACCGCTTGTTCAACTATTACATCAATAATGCCACTTAAACATGACCCTGTTATGTTTGACCAATTGGTAGATATTAAAATCGTAGTAGACAATTTAGATTGTGCCAATAAATCAACTTGGCCAGACCTCTCTTCAAAAATACAACATATCAAAGTTTATTCAGCGCTTAGAAATGACCCACAATCACCAAGCTTTGATAAGTTAAAAGAAGAACTGACAAAAGCAAAAGATTCAAAGAGTATGTTATTTTGCCAATCAGCATTAACAATTGCACAATCTAGAGTAGAAGTTATTTCAGAATCATGGAGACAAAGATGAAAATATTAGAAGAATTAAGAGAAAAATCAGGACATCCAGGTGTTCTTGGTAAATTATCTGCTGAGTTGGTAAAAATTACCGAGCAACATCAAGCAGGTGATTTATCTGACGAAGAGTATTCATTTCTTGTTAAAGAAATCGTAGATGTAAAAAATCAACAAGCTTTAGCAGATGATGAAACTGCCTATAGATGGTTGGTTACAGCAACACAAACTTTATTATCACTTGTTTAAGAAATATCTATTATCACCATGGACAGCATTACTAACCTTAGCGTTAGTGATTGCTGTTTCCAATTCTAACTTTATCGAATCAATCCGATTACGATATTTTGACACTCTCATTTCAGGCAAAACTCAAACCGTTAATAATATCTATACGGTTAATATTGATGAAAACACTTTAGACCGTTATGGTCAATGGCCATTTAAACGTGACCAATATGCCAATTTAATTGCTCAGTTGTATGCTCATAATGCCGGTTTAGTTGTATGGAATATAATGATGCCTGAAGCCGACCGATTAGGTGGTGACAAAGCATTAGAAGATACAATCAAAGACCATCCTGTAATTTTAGTAAACTCTCCTTCACAATCAAATAAAAATACAGCAAAGAAACCTGGTTCTGTTATTATTGGTTCAGAAAACATCAATACTATTTTAAATTATCCAGGTATTATTGCTAACATTCCGTCATTAGAATCTTCGGCTGCTGGAGTTGGAATAACAAACACATTACCTGAAATAGACGGTGTTAATCGTAGAATACCTTTGTTCGTTGGATATAATGGTAATATTTACCCAAGTGTATCTTTAGAAGTGTTAAGGGTTATGTCTGGTGACTCAACATTTCAAGTCAAACTTAATGAGAACGGAGTTGAGAAGATGCGAATACCAAGTTTTAGACCAATTGCAACAGACTCACTTGGTCGTATATGGGTTGATTGGTCACAAAAATCAAATTCTGTTTCAGCAGTAAATCTACCAAAAAACTTTAACAAAGGAATAGTTATTGTTGGAGTAACTGCTTCAGGATTAGGCAATCCTTTACCTACAAGTATAGGTTCAGTATGGCCTCAAGATGTGCAGGCTGCTGTAATCGGCACCTTAGCTAATAATGTCAATATAGAACGACCTGATTGGGCTACTGGTGCCGAACTTTTATTCACAATTATGATGTCTATATTATTAATTTTATTATCGAGGTGGAAATATGCTATTATCTTTATTGTTACTATTATTGTTTCTTTATATTATGGTTCTCATTATACCTTTAATCATTACAATTATTTGGTGGACTGTATCTTTCCTATTCTTACTCTTTGTCTTGTTTATGCTCATGCGTATACTGTTAAATTTATAAGTGAGTTAAATCAAAAATTACAAATCAAAAAACAATTTGGAACGTACCTATCACCAGCACTTGTTGAAAAATTACAAAAGAATCCAGAATTATTAAAACTCGGTGGTGAAACAAAAGATTTAACTATTATGTTTACTGATGTTCGTGGATTCACCACAATATCAGAACACTATGGTAAAGACGTTCAAGGTTTAACTTCTATCATGAACCGATATATGACTGCTATGACACAAAAGATTTTAGATAATAATGGAACGCTAGATAAGTATATTGGTGATGCTCAGATGGCTTTTTGGAATGCACCTCTTGATGATAAAGACCATGCCATCAATGCCGTAAAAACAGCTTTAGAAATGTTAGGAGATTTAGATGAATTTAATAAAGAAATTGAAAAAGAAGGCATACCGCCGTTCGGAATGGGGATTGGGCTCAATACTGGTAGTGTTGTTGTTGGTAATATGGGTAGCCGCTATCGTTTTGATTACACTTGCCTCGGAGATGCAGTCAACCTATCAAGTAGACTTGAAGGACAATCTAAACCCTATGGCGTTAAGATTATTCTTGGTCCATTAACTGCTGAATTAGTTAAAGATAATTATAGCGTTGTTGAATTAGACAACATAGCAGTTAAAGGTAAAACAGAAGGTGTCAAAATTTATACAGTAGGCAAAACTATTGCTTACATGCACAATGAATATCTAAAAGAATATTATCGTGGTAATTGGGATAAAGCAATTGATTGGGCTAGAAAAATGTTAAACAATGATGATGTTACCATAAAAGAATACTATTCTAAAATGATAGAAAGAATGGAAGAAGGATTACCTGCAAATTGGGACGGCACTTATCGTGCCACCTCAAAATAATTATTCTGTTGTAGGAATAAATCTTTCTGTTTCAAATGTTGATGAATCATCAGGCACTGCTGGATTGTGCCATTTAATTGTGATTTGTTTTCCGTCTTTTGATGGATTCCAACAACCTTGAAGAACCTGTCCGTCAGACCTCTGAGCAGCCGCTCTCTTACCATCTAATTCTTTAAATAAACAAGTATCTTTTGATAAAACAATCCTAACATGAGGATTATAATACATCACCAAATATTCTTCTGACATTGCTACTGTTGATAATATTAAAAGTAAAACAATCAAAAGGTATTTCATGATGATGTCCTTTTTGGAAATAAAAAAACGAGAGTTTTTAGGCTCTCGTTTTATTTAGTAAACTGAATCGTTAATTACTTGTTCATTACATACATAGTAACTTCGAAGCCAAAACGCATTTCAGTTGCAGCTGGTGATGTCCACATGGTATATCTCCTTTAAAGGTTATGTTAGAATTTCTACTCTAACACCATTATTATATAAGGAATGTAACGAAAAGTAAAGGATTTATTACTTAAATGTTACTAGTGATTTTCATTAATTGATACTTGATTTTTCTTTACTTTAAAACCTTGTTTCTTTACTGCCAAAATATTTCTTCGTTCCAATTCTCTTTGAAATTTTGCTTTGATTTTTTTGACTTGAGTTTTTTCTATTAAGTCTGTTAATTGTTTTAGATTTAGTGGACCTAATCTAGGTTTGCCCGTTTTATGTTTCATTGGGTCTGCTTTACGTTTGCCCGGATGGACTCTCGCTGCTGTTGCCATTTTCTATCTCCTCATAATGTGAACCGTCATTACCGTTTTGGCCTATAATATCCATACGACTTTCTTTTTTCTTTTTACCCCAAATCAAATCCCAATTATCAGTATATTCTTTTGAATTTACTTTAGTTGAGATTGAATCGCCGGTGATATCGTTTTTAGCTGCCATCGAATTTGGAGCGGTGTCTTTGACTTGCACAAAGCAACATAACGGGAAGAAATGCTTGTTCTACAACCCACCGCATAATCATTTAATCTTTCAGTTTTATTATTATCTCATAACTCACACATAATGTCAAGCATAAGTTATTTGTTTACCAAATTTTTCCAACCTAATGGTTTATCTGTGATTGGAGCAGATGGATCATTCACTTTATCGAATATATTCCATAACTGTTCTTTTACTACAAATTTGGCAAGCAAACCTATTTCTTTTCCATGTGCTTCTATTTCCCATGGATGACTATAATAGTCTAGTTTATCTGGATCAATCTTTTTACCACACCATCTAGTTATGTCTTTTTCTACATCAGTTAATAGCCCTGTAGCATACTGATGAACATGAACCATTTCATGTGCTAATGTAGACAATATGTCTTTAGCACTAATACCAGGATGAACCTCTATAAGAAACTCTCTAGGTTTACCTAAAGTATTGTATCCTTCAATGGATGCATATCCAAACGCATCTATTTTAGAGTCAAACTTAATATCAACATAGATGTTGTTATATAGTCTTTTATTTTTAATAAGCTCTTGTCCATAGAATTCCACAGCCCTTTTAACATATGGTCTGAAATTCTTACTGTCTGGACATTTGGATATTCTGATTTGCATTTAGATTTCCAACTAATAGCATAATCTTTAGGTATCCCACACAGCATTATTTAGGTCTACGCTGTTCTGTAAAGATATCTAGAGGTTATTCTCAATGGTTTAAAAGAATCGTTTAGGAACTGAACCACGACATCTCCATCGAATTCCTTACATGAAAACACATCTAAATACAAGTCACCATTAATATCACAGAAATGAGCAGTAATATTAGAGGTATGAATTAGTTGTAATACTGTCCAACCTGCTAAATCAGTATTATCAGCAAAATGAACCACTTGGGGTTCTCCATAAGGTTTCATATCTATTCGTTTAACTAATTCTTTAGTAAAATCACGAATATAATCTGGATTAGTTGCTTTTTCAATATCACAACCTCTTACATCCAAAATTAAGTGATAACCCCAAGAGTCCATTTTTTACCTTCTTTCTTTTAGTTAATTGGCTACCCTGCACAGATTTGAACTGCGACCGAGAGATTTGGAGGCTCTTATGCTACCGTTACACTACAGGGTAAAAACTTATTTAATAGTAATTGTTCTTGGTTTTTTAGAATCTGGTATTACGTTCTCTAAACCAATAGATAATATACCATTATTAAACTCTGCATCACCAACAACAACTGTATCTGATAATGTAAAGTTTAGTGTAAAGTTTCTATTAGCAATTCCCTTGTGTAAGTAGGTTGAAGTGTCTTCATTGATAGTTTCACCTATTACGGTAAGTTTGTCACCTTCTACACGGATTTCGACTTCATCTTTATTGAAGCCTGCAATCGCAACATCTATACTATAGTTTGTTTCGTCAATTTTTTTGATATTGTAGGGTGGGTATGAAGTAGTCTTTAAATCCACCATTTCATCAAGTGTTGAAAATAAATGGTCAAATCCTACTGTTTGAGGCAATAAATGCCGATAGCCTTGTAAAGCTGTCATGTTAAAATCTCCTATTAAGCGAGTTAAAAAAATGTAAGACCCCGAAGGCACCTTACACTTATATTTATATCACACCTCAATTACAATGTCAATAGCTTTGTGCTTTTTTACCAATGTTATATTTTGGTACTAAATTCCACTCATCTCTTTCTTTATGTGAGATGATTTTTACTTGAGATAAAAAGATTGGTTCTGGTGTTTCAATAGATTTTTTATCTACAATTTTTACTAATTCCCAATCTTGTAATAGTTTAGCAATAGCATTTCTACGAGATAAATCATTCTCTGTGATATCTGTAGGTTTACCGTCTAATGCAAATAATTCTTTAAAGTGAACAATATAGTATCTGCCTTGTTTATGTAATATATGGCACGATTGATACAATGTTCTATCTTTCTTTGAAGCAACACCAATGCGAGTTAAGGTTTCACGAACCTTTAAGAAGTCGTCTTTTTCTGCTAGTGTAACTTCAACTAAACTTGTAATTGAAATCATTATTTGTTTATCCCGCCTTTATCGGTTTTTATTTTTATTTCAGCGATTTGTTCGTCAGTCAAAATTCTTAATGCTTCTTTGGCCTTCTCATTGGAGTAACCAAAATATCGCCTGATTGAATCTATGTCTTTTATGACCTCTGATTTCTGCCACGGTTGAAATTTCCGTTTCATAGGTCTTATATTATTTAGATAATATTGGTATTGCATATCATTATCTAAGCTAGGATTCTTATTTATCTCATTAGCGTGGAGAACACAATCCATGTGATAGGACAACGCTCGGTTGACAATAAAAGCATCGTATTTTTTTACATCCACATCATCATGTAAGACTGACTTTTTTGTCTGTAATATTGACGGAATAACTTCTTTAAATAAGTCTGCCATTATTTAAATTCACAATCTACCATAATTTCTGTTAAACAAGCAATAGTATTGATTTCTTGGTCAGCAACAAAAGCAGATTGATATTGATACCTAGCAAGAATGATTACCAACTGTGCAATACCATTTGGTTTTAGTGATTCAAATAATGCATCATATAACTTACGGAACAGTTTAGCTGGGTCATTGTCTAGATTGTTTGTAACCCATTTACGACAAGCAGAAAAGTCTTTATCTTTAAGTGATTTGACTAGGGCTTCAATTTGAATATCAGATACGTTTGATAGAATGCCTTTATCAATAGTGCCTGTTACAGAATATCTTTGAAGTTCATTTAATATTCTACGATTGTCTGGAAAGTGTTTTGTGATAATTGAAGCAACAACTTCTTTATCATATGTGATATTTTCTTGTTCGAGAATCCATTCAACTCTCTTAAAGAAAGATGCTGCCATTTTAGCTTTAGAGCCGTTGATTTTGAAATCGATAACTGAACATCTTGAATGAATAGCATCAATAATTCTGTTTTTGAAATTACAAGTAAAGATGAATGAGCAATTGATAGATACTGCCTCCATCATGCCTCTTAATGCCTTTTGTGCATCTGGTGTAATATTATCTGCTTCGTCTAGGATGATAACTTTTCTACCACCAGATAGACTGATTGAAGTAGCATAGTTCTTGACTGTGGTTTGCATCGTTGCGATACCTCTGTCATCTGAACCATTGATAACTAGATAATCACAACCAACTTCTTCACACAATGCTTTAGCAATAGTAGTTTTGCCTACGCCTGCTGAACCAGATAGTAATAGATTTGGTATTTCTTTACGATTTACAAACTCTTGGAATGTAGTTTTGATTGTATCAGGTAAAATACAATCTTCTACTTTTTTAGGACGATACTTCTCTACCCATAATAATTCTTGCATTCAAAACTCCCATAATAAAATTAAATCTCAAAAATACAATTAATGACAATACGAGTATCATTAACTTTAGGACAACTAGCAGAATGTATCTGATTAGAATCAAATATAACTGCTCGACCTTTTACAGGCAAAATCTTTTGTTGAACGGTTAATTCACCAACAGACTCTCCAGTAAAGTATTCATTATATAGTGTAGTATCACCATCTGAATTATTTACATAATATAATAGTGAATATTTACCAATAGCATCAACAACGCCATCTTTTAAATTCATTCCATCAACATGAGGTGGTTGTATCCATGGACCAACTTGATTACTTACCAACAAATTAGATTTGATTCTTTTTGTATATTTGACTCTTGCTTTCATTGTATTTTCAAATTCAGCAACTAATACGCCAATATATTTTAAAAAATCACTTTTTAATTCATTCTCTTTGACGAAAGTGTGTCTAAACTGGATATGGTCTTTAGTTGGAATATTTACATGAAAATACTTATCAGCTGGCTCGTCACCGTAACCAGCTGAATCGTCATTTAATGTCCAGCCAAATTCTGAACCAGTTAATAGATAAAGAATAGAATCCTGATATACTTCAGGAATAAAATTGTCTATTATAATTGGTTGCATTATTTAACTTCTGAAATGCCTTCAAATAATGCTTCAAACTCTTTTGACTCTGCAACTTCGGTTTGAAAGGATTGTTTATACTGCACTTTAGCCATTTTCTTAATAATCTTTTTAGGAACTTTTAAGAGGTCATGTGTAGAATCCACAATATCTTTCATATCACCTTTAAGTGTGTCGGCCTTGTGCATGACAAGAACCATTTCATCAACAGCACCTTTAAGTGTCTTTAATTGCTCATCATTAAAGGTGCCAAATAGTGTTTGAATTGTAGCCATTATTTAATTTCTGCTTGAATAGCGCCAACAACATCAAGATATGGTTCAGCAACTGCAACATTACCGTTCAACATATTGATAAGTGTGCGTTCTTCTTTATCTTCAGGTTTTGCTGTAAATACTAATACAACATGCGCTGGGTTAATTGAGATTGGTTTGCCTGAATCGGCTTCTGTAAATGATAATAACATATTATGCTCCTAATTTAGATTCTTTAGCCTCAAATGCGATCCAATATTGAATATCATCTTTGGTGTTTTTAAAATGACCAATACCTTTGAAAGAAATTTGAACATCATAACTTCCTGGTATTAGTTTAATATTTTCGGTTTTAAATACAATGTTGTATTGTTTACCGTTACCTGTGCCGACTTCAATTGCGTTTGTGTGTGCTGAGTTGTCTGCGGCATCAAAAGTAATTACTTCGATTTTATCTCCGTCAGATTTAATTCCGATATGAGGTGATGATAAAACAGATGCTGTTTTTAAAGCCCAATCTAAATCTTCGGATGATAATGTGAATGAACAATCAACAGATGGAAGAGTTAATTCTTTTTCTGGTGGTGTTACAATCATTTCTTTAGCGGTCATACGATAACTTGTTTTACGTTTACCGCTTTTGAATACGATATTTGTTGAGTCAAAATCTAGTTCAGCTGAATCTTTAAATAAAGAATGGACTGATAAGAATTGATTCAAATCGTAAATACAAAAATCTTGTGGGAAATCGTCTTTAAGAATAGCTTGTGCTAACACAGTCTTACTTGCTGAAACTGTTGTTAGTTTAGTGCCTTTCTTAAACTGAATGCCTTGGTTGATTGAAGAGAAATTCTTCAATACGCTTAATGTTTCATTAGATAACTTCATATAATTCTTCTCCATGATATAGTAGTTTATTCATTATACTGCTTCCTAACTTACTTGTCAATACTTTGATTAGATTGACCTGTAATTCTGCCTTTGTGCCATTGTTACAAACTGTGGCATCGGTATGACTTCCTACCCATGCCCATTCTGATTCATGGACACCAAATTTTTTCATTAATTCTATTTTAAATTCCATGTCATTATCGTTGGCCATATCTTCATACCAAATAGGATTTTGTCCTCTTTTGAGTTCGATTACAATACCACCTTTTTCGTGTATCCAATCTATTTCATTTGGAAAACGAACATCAGTAATAACATAATCCGTAGCAAATTTAATCCTATTCTCTAATGACAACACCCAAAAATCTTTATGGAATGTATCACGACCTGCTTCAGTACCAACTTTTTGTAGTGCTTCACGAGGGGTAAAATCTCTGCTCATCTTATCAGACCAAAATTTATCTGGTGTTTCTCTAAACTGACGGGATTCATCAGTATCACCTTCTAAAAGATGCCTAGGCCATCCAAACATGACGGAGGCGACATCTTTAACGCCATTGGCGAAACTCTCTTGATGAAAGTTCATATCTTTTAGAATCTCACCGGCAGTCCCTTTACCTGACCCCATGAAGCCTACAAACCCGATAATCATTTACGTTTTTGGTATAATGATTGAATTTGTTGGATATTGGAGGTGTTAGCTTCAATTGGTCTGTATTCAATTTTAGATAACAAATCTCTAATTTTATCAATATTAGACATTACATTTCTCCAACAAAATTAGCAACAGCAGGCATATCACCGTGGAAGTGATAGGTACCAATGTGTGCAGTTCTCATCCATGGACATAAGTAGATTTGTCCACCCATTTTACGCCACATTTGACAGAACATATAGTCTTCTGAAAGGTATCTGTCAGAGCCGCCACCTGTGATACTATCTTTTGTATCGATAACGGTATCAAAGAAAGCGTGAATGTATCTTGAACCGTCAAAGTGTGCTTGACCAACATGGTCTGGTTTATATCTAATTTCTGGATATTGTTTTTCCATTTTAGCAAACACTTCTCGTTTTACCATCATGAAACCTGTACCAATTTCTAATACATCTAATGGTTCTGATACATTAAATTGAGCCGTGCCTTTAACTGGATTGAATACGAAATCACCAACAACTTTTTCTAAATCTTGTGGGTTCATAGTTGGATTCTTTTTAAGTGCTGTAGCTGCTGAACGCCACTTAATTGCCTTTTTAGGATAAGGACCACCAATAACATCTTTATCTAATGCTAACATAGCAATAACATCTTGTGGATTGAAATTGATGTCAGAGTCGATGAATAGTAAATGAGTAGCATCTGAACGATGGATAAACTCATCAACAAGATAATTTCTTGCTCGTGTAATTAATGATTCATTGAATAGGAATGAGAATTTACTTTGAATGCCATATTGCATACAAATAGCTTGTAAATCTAAACATGACTTCATGTATAAACCATGGTTCATGCCACCATACATTGGTGTTGCTACAAATAATCTTTTTGTCTGTAACTGTTCTTTTTTAATTGAAATTTCCATATGCTCTCCGTAATAATAAAAAAAAGGAGTTAGTCATTGCGGCTAACTCCTCTTTGAATCTGCTTATTGATTAAGCAGTGAAAGAATAGCCAGCACGTAAAGCAGCTTGAACAAGTGCTTTAGATGGAGTGCCTAAGCGATAGTATTTTACTTTGTTACCATTAGCATCTAACTTTGTGTTAGTGTAGATAACATTACCTTCTTGACGTAATTCGTCAATACGAGCAGACACATTTTTGATACCAAAACGGCGTTGTGCTTGCTTAACTGTGAATGTGTTGTAGCCAGATTCTTGTTTTAAGGCTGCTAACATTTTTTCTTTTGCTGATAACTTCATATATAACTCCTTCATAATTTAATAAAAAACCTCGTATCACAACGAGAAATAACATCATATCATATATGTATGACATAAGTCAATACATTTTGTGGCATATTTAAATTACTACCGCTTTTCCATTAATATCAACAACACCACTTTCTTTTGGTTTGCCGTTATTGAATGGATCAGGTGTAATATCTTGTGCTAAAAATCCAATAAATTTTATTGGATGGCTAGCAATAATATCTTCTAATTTTACTTTTAAACCTAGTTTTTGCATACGGAAAACTTCTGCTTCACAATCAAGTCGGATAAAATTATCAAAAGCTTGTTTGTATTGTTTTCTTTGTTTGTATAATTTAGGAGCAGGTTCTGGTTTAGAGATCCAAGCAAAATATTCAATTTGTTGTCCATTATAATCTTTATATAAATTTTTAGATTCATATAATGTTGTTTTTGGAGTTTTTTGACTTGTGATATAACCCAATCTATTTGTTTTACCATATCTTGCTTCTCCTTGAAATGGGAGATTATTTTTTTCAGCAAATGTTTTGGTTGAATTTGAACCTGTACCGGCATGATAACATAACAAAGTATCAGAAAAAGATACTTGCCTTCTAACTCTCTCAAAAATTGTTTTTTGGTTATTTGGAGTTTTATCTGCTGCTAATACTGATATAAGTTCTTTTACATCATTATCATCATTAGGTATTTCTTTACTAGATATAGATTCAACAACTTGCTTAACAATATCATCCAGTGTATTTGGTATAACTGGCGTTAAATGATGATTAGTTGTTACTCTATGAATTCTTTCATCTTTTGGAGAATCAAATTCTAATACATCATATATCATTGTATCCCATTTAGCTTGTTCTGCAGCTGCATCTCTATGGTAACCAGATAATCCAATAAATCTATTTTTATTATTTGGATCAACTTTTACTGTAGGTGGCGAACAAGTATTAATAAATCCATTAACAAGAAATGAATCTCTTAATTCTGGAATTCTTTCTACTACCACTTTAAGTAATCTTGGATTTTTATCTTTTGGATAAGTAACATCCACGCCTCTTTTTAAAACTACTCTTTTAATGTGGCTAACTCCTTTTGGATATTTTGGAGGACACATTTCTAAAGATTTTTGCACATCAAATAGTGCTTTCATATAATTCTCCTTAATTAAATTAGAACATCTAAAATAATACTACCAGATACTAATTCTACTGAATTAATATCCTTACTACTATCTACCAACTTGAACAAGATATTTTTCTTTTGTTTCTTCCCAAGTGAGGTAAATTAAGTCATCATAGAATAAGGATTCTTTAGATACCTTATCTTTCTTCTTGAGCATTGATATTCTACCTTTAGCATATTTGGTTTTCCAAATATCAGTAAGTGCTTTAGTAGAAGTATCAAATGATTTAACCAACTGGTCGTCAGTAATTTCTTTTCTTAAATATTCGTTTGTATTGTTATAGAGTGGTGCAAAGTAAATACCACGTTGATGCTCTGTTCTAATAAGTTGCTTAGGTATACCAAGTTTTGGATAAGCAAAGTTTAATGAACGGTTCTTATGGTCACGCTTAAGTGGAAGACCTTGAGTATTTTTGGCATCCCACCATTCAAAGTATTTGCGTGGATAATTCTCTTTAATCCAATCATATATCATCTTTGAGGTTGTGCGTTTAGGTTCAAAGGCAACAGAACCAGATGAGAATCCCATAGCGTTCCAATGTTCTAGACCATCATATTGAGATAACCCACCAGCTTTTGCTTTACCATATAGTGATGTTGTGGTAACTGCCACAAGAGTATCACCATATCTTTCTTTCCAATCTTTCTGAATTCTATCATCTAAACATAATAAAGCAAGCAACTTACCACCCATGTAATTATAACCAAGCGGTTGTAATGGAACAATTGTTGAACCAATTGCTGTATGATTAATCATGCCTTGTTGTGTTTTAACATCTCTAGACCAACCAATTGCTTTATCTCTTGGTGTCAAATCAAGAAAGTCAGATGAGATACAAATCACACCAAGATATTTGCCAGTAGGTTCATCTTTTACTGTATAGAATAGATTTCTGCCAATATTTGAATTATTTTTCATTGTTGATGAGAATGTTCTAATAGCATTCCATCTTTCTGCCAAATCTCCATTAGATAATTCTAATATAGGTTGTAACTTTTCATAATCATCTGGATTATCTGGCATCCAAAAGTTTGTTTTAACATCTTTAATAATCTTTTCTTGTTCTGGATTAACCATTTGAAGTTCTTCACCAAATAGTGTAGACACCATTTGAGTTGGATATCTTTCTTTCACTTCACACCATTTTTGATAGAGAGTATATTCTTTAACATCCATTTGAGATGCATAAGTCAAATCAGAAATAAGTTTTTCTTTGAGCTCTGCTTCGTCAATATGTTCAATAGATGATGGAGGATTGGCCTCTTGCCATTCTGACCATTGTTTCTCTACAAATTCAATTGGTGTTGCCATTATTTTAATCCTATTTTCTTCAAAATTTTATTTCTTTTATCCATACCCATTTTCAAAGCTAGTGGTTTTGCTTTTGATGTGTATACAAGGCCGTTCATGTGATCCAATTCATGTTGGAAACAACGAGCAGATAATCCACTAAATTTGGCAGTTTTCTTTTCACCATTGAAATCTTGGTATTCAACCTCAATCGTTTCAGGTCTAGTGATTCGTAATGCCAAGAAAGGAAAAGATAAGCATCCTTCAATCATATGTGCTTCGCCTTCAAATTTGGTAATCTTTGGATTATAAAATGCCACATAATCATCATTAGCACCCATAACAAAAACTCTATGATTAAATCCACATTGATTGGCTGATAAACCAATACCGTGATTTGCCTTACAAGTTTCTACCAATGTAGAAGCGAATTTATTTGGATCAACAGGAGGTTTAGAGAAATCAAACTCTGGTAAAACCTGTTTAAGTAAGGGATGTGTTTCAGGAACCAATTGAAATGTTTCAACTGGTACCTTTGTTAAGGTTGGTTTTGCTAATTCTTCCGTATTAAATTTTATTTCATCACTCATTTTGCCACCTGACTAAAGTTATTAATTTTCTCAAATTTGATTATTGAACGGAACTTATCAAACAATTGGTCACCTTTGTGAGAGATGACAAATACATTCGTATCAGTTCGCATATCGTGTATTAGTTTTAAAAACTCTTCCGTACCTACACCGTCTAAAGAAGAATCAAACACTTCGTCTAATATTAATAGATTGGTATTTGTAGAATTCTTTAGTTTAGCAATTTGGCGCCATGTAAATAATAGTGCCAAATCAATTCTCATCTTTTCGCCTTCTGAAAAATTAGCATAACTAAATTCATCTCGGTGTCTAGATTTAATTGTTTCTTCAAAATTCTCATTGATATTAAAATTCACGAAGAAATCCATTGCAGCCAAATACTTATTAATCAATTTATTCATGATAGGTAAGTATTGGCGAATAATCTTTGTTTTGATACCTGTATCTTTTAATAATGATGAAGCAATTTCTAGATATTGTTTTTCAACAGATAATTCTTCCTGTTTTGCAATCAATTCAGCAAGAGCTTCTTTAAGTTCTTTTAATTTAGCATTCTCATCTTCAAGGTTATCTTTATGAGATGTTAGGTCTTGTATTTCTGTTTGTAATTTACTAATATATGTTTGAACAGCAGATATTGTAGAGTTGTGTTTAACAATCTCATTATTGTGTTCTTGAATATGTTTAATTATTCCTTGGATTTCAATAATTCTTCTATTAGCTGATTCAATTTGGGATGCGAGTCCTTGGAGTCCTGTTGTGATTTCACCAAGTTTTGTCCTTCGAGTATCAACTTGCTCTGTTCTAAAAGACTCCTCGATATTCTGTTTACAGGTTGGGCAGTTGTCGTTTTCTTCATAAAATGTTATATCCTTTTCAATTTTTTTAACATTAGATTCTAATTTAGCTTCAAGTTGTAGAAGTTTTCTAGATTTCGTTTCAATGCTAAGTTTATCATTAATCTTACTTTGTAATACATCAATGTGCTTTTGGACTAAAACACAGTCTTCAAGTAATTGTGCTATTTGTTGCTCTGATGTTTCTATTTCGTTTTTCTTTTTTTCTATTTCTGAATCATTGTGTTTCTTATGCTCTTCAATGGCCTCTTTCTGAAGTTTAATTTTTTCAGCAGTTAAGTCCATATCATATTTGTTTTTGGTATAACTATCTTTAATAATGGACATCTTATCTTTAACAACAGAATTCATTGTTGAGAATATTTGAATATCTAATAAGTCTTCAATGATTGCTCTTCTATCACCTGGTGATAATTGCATGAACGGAACAAATGAAGCAGAACCCAATATAACCACTTGTGTGAATGATTTATAATTGAGTTTAAGAATATGCTTTTCTAATTGCTCTTGATAGTCTACTGATTTAGCATCTTGGTCTACTAACTTGCCGTTAAGATAAACTTCAAATGTATTAGGTTTAATACCACGAATAACTTTATATTGTTTTTGGCCAATAGAAAATTCTACTTCAACAATGCCTTCTGCTTGATTGATAGAATTAAGTAAAGATGCTTTAGGTATTTTACGAAATGGTTTACCAAATAAACCAAAACATAGCGCATCAAGAATAGTGGATTTACCTGCACCATTTTTGCCTATGATTAGAGTATTAGGTGACCTTACTAAATTAATTTCAGTAAAGACGTTAGGTGTGGAAAGAATATTCTTCCATCGTAATTTTTGAAATATAATCATTCGTTCTCTATATTAAGTGCTTCAACGTAAAGGTTACGCATCACAGTTTTAAGTCTAATGTTATCAATATTTTCTTCTTTAATTCCATCCACAAACTTTTCAATAATTGACATTGTGTCTTCAGCCTGGTCCACCATATCATCTTCCACGCCTTCTGTCAAGTCTGTAAAATCTTCTGCCACGGTAACATCAGCAGGATTAACTGAATATAGATTTGCCATAAACTTGTCAAACAAGAATGGATTAGTTTTATTGATAACAACAACTTTAACATATGTGTTGGTATACTTACTTAAATCCATATTATTGATTTCTGTAATGGAGTTTTCTTTATCGTTATAAGGTAACTTGTGGAACATTGTATTTGGATTAGCAACAAATTCAAGTTCAAGTTTTTCTGTATCAAATAAATGGAAACCACGAGTGTCATCATAGTCACCCCATGTTAATTCGTATGGATTACCAAGATAGTAAATATTATCTTGATGATGCCTGTGATGATAATGACCAGAGAATACCATATCAAATCGTTTGAATATATTTCTATCTAAACCTTCTTGACTTGGAAAACCTCGTTGCATAGCAAACCCAGCAATCTCAAAATGTCCCATACAAACAATAGCATCAGATTCTTGAATATGTTGCATAGCTTGAGCATAATTATCTGGTGCTATCCATGGTATCATGCAGATTGCAGTTTCATCAAGATATATGTCAGTTGGTGTATCAAGAATTTCAATGTTGTTATATTCTGCTAATAATAAATCAACAGAATTAACATCATTGGTATTTTTGAAATAAGTATCATGATTACCTGCAATCATATGGATTTTGATATTCAATTCAACCAATTTATCAAAGAACATTTCTTTAGTTCGTTTGAGTGTATTGAAATTCACATACTTTCTTCTATCAAAAGTATCTCCAAGGATAAGGAGTGTTGTGATATTATTTTCAACTAATTTTGGAAAGAATGTATCACGATAAAACTTCTCGTAAAAATCTAGAAATTGTGTTGAATCGTTTCTAGCACCAAAATGTTGGTCTGTTATAATTGCTATTTTCATTATGATAAATCTTTAACTCTTTGTCGGAGTTCAGTTGTTGAGAAAGAATGCTTTCTATTATTATAAATGATTTTAATACCAGGTATCTTTTTACCGGTAAAATCTTTAAATTCATATTCACGACCGACTATCCTAACATCAATTTTGATGGAAAGCAAGATGTCCATCAAATCTTTTTCGGTAGAATATGGAATAATTTCATCAATATACTTACAAGCTTGTAGTTGGATAAATCGCTCAAATACCGATTGAACAGGCTTATTCTTTTCTGGCCTATCAAGTGTGGGGTCTGTTTGAAGTCCTACAATGAGATAATCACAATGTGTTTTTGCCTCTTTTAGCATCATGATATGACCTGCGTGGAACAAATCAAATGCGGAACAAGTGAATCCTATTTTCATATTCTGCCATAACCCTTTCTGTTAATCTCAAAACTCGTTGCTTATATTGAAATCCAAGTAGTCCTGATTTTTCGCCTTTATCGTATGGCGCATTTCTACCTTGACTTGTATATTGTTCAACTGTCAAATCAATAATCTTATCGTTTAAATCTACAACCCACCAATGATAAATGCCTTCATCATCTAAGCCACGATACATCTTTACAGCAGATGAACCAAAAACTTTATATAAACAACCAGCCACATTATGACAATGACCAAACATAGGATTAGATATGTTTCGTGCTTGCCATTTCTTTGGTATCAAATCAATCGTTAAATTCTTTTTGATTATCTCTGATATCTTGGCCAGATTTTCTTCGTTATACGGTATCTGGTTCAATGGGTTCTTCATCTAGAAATTTCTCAATACCTTTTGGTTTTTTTAATTCTTTTTTCTTTCGTTTAGTTTCTTCAAAGTTCTCAATGAATTCTGAAAGATTATCATACATTTCAAATTGCCTCATGGTACCATCTTCAAGTTCCATCATTTCAAATTCATCTAATATACCAAATTGTTCTGTTGCTTTATACTTAACATATTGCTGTTTCTTTTCTTTTTGGATTCTTCGTAGAAAAGCAAAGTAAATAATCTGTGTAAAATAAGCAAATGGATTTTTAGATTTATCTGGATCAAAATTATTAAAATACATTAAACAGTTTTCAATACCATCAGAAATCATTTCATCTCTATATGTGTAATTGATAAAGTTTGCTTTATGTGATAATCCTTCGGCAATCTTCATGAAGCATTCACCAATGTAATTTGGTATAGGAGGTTCTTTAGTTCCTTTTTCTTGAGCATCTCTACAACCTTCTTTATACTTGATAAGTGCCTCAAGGAAGTCAGCATTGTTTACATATTCTTTTTTCTTTTTTTTGATTTCAGTCATTTTATTATCTTTCAAGTTTACCACATAAGTTATTGACAAATAGGTTGACATCATGTATAGTTCTGTATGTCCCCCTTTGATATATTATATTAATGTATTACCTTATCTCCATATGATATATCTTCAAAAGCATCCATAACATCACTATAATCGTCTTTAGACAATTCTTCAATGACGGACTTAGCACGGAGAAGTTCAGCAATTTTAGATACCGTATTTTCATAATATTCAGAAAATTCCAAAGAAGGTTCTATTTCACAGAGAATATTATTATTTGCCACGGAGATTGTATTCTTTTTAATGATTTGAACCGGCAAATAATGTTGCATAACCAAACCAGCACGTGGACCAGAATGGTCAATATCAACGACCATTGGGTCTTTTAAATTATATCCATTTAAATCAATGCAAACATTGGCTACAACATCTAAACCAGATTGTAGTCTTAATATTTTAATTTGATTCATTCTTTAAACCTATTTTATAAATTTTAAAAGGAAATTTCTCTTCTGTATATATTTTTACTCTTTCAACAAAATGTTTGAGAGTAAAGTTCATATGTTTGCCTACTCGTAAGTCATCAGCAATATCATATAGTGTTGCTATTTCTTTGCCTTCCGCTTGGCGTAATCCTCGACCAATCGATTGTAAGTTTCGTATGCGACTTTTGGAAGGAGAAGCAAAAATAATATTGTGAAGATTGCGTATGTTAATGCCAGTAGAAAAAGTGCCAAAAGATGCAACAACAATGGCATTAGATTCTGATTCCATAATTTTTCTAATATTTTCTCGGTCATCTGTGTCAGTTCCTCCATGAACAAAAAATACTTTTCTATCACCAATCTTTTTCGTATCTTTAATCATATTATACAATATTTTGCCGTGTTTGTCAACCATTTGGAATAAAACTAATGTGTTTGTATTCAAAGACACAGCAAGGTTCTTGATGAATTTGTTTCTTGCTTCAGATGAGATTAAATATTCTAATTCATTCTGATAAGTGGCAGCATTCTTGATTAATTTACAAATAGCTTCATCATGCTTTAATACTAAACATTTAATTTGAAATTCTGCTAGTTGCTTGTTGTCAATAAGTTTTTTGGTAGTAGTGACTTGTTTAACAGGACCAAATAAACCTTCTAATACTAGTTTATGTGTTTTTGTACCATCTAAAGTTCCTGTAAGTCCTACTCGGTATTTGGTATTGATACAAGAAGTTAATATTGTGGTGAGAGATTGTGCTTTAAATAAGTGTGCTTCATCACCAATAATGTAATCATATTGATGAAAGAATTCTTTAGGCATTTTATAAAGAGATTGCCATGTAGATATTGTTAATGGCATATCAACATCTTTATCTTTGCCTTGATAGATACGGTGAACATTTTCACCTACAATAAATCCATTTTCAGATGAGTAGTCGGTAAAGTCAGAATATAATTGTTCAACAAGAGATGTGGTTGGAACAATAATAAGACCTTTGAGATTTTGATAATCTAAAAGTTGTCTGAATAAAAGATAGATGATAAGAGATTTACCAGAAGCAGTTGGTGATACCAATAACGCTCTACGCTTTTGCATTGATTGACAGAAAGCATCCAATTGATGTTCTCTTATTTCAATCTTTTGTCCTCTTGAATGTAGGTTTAATTCTTCAGCAAATTTCTTTGCATGATACAATGAAAATTCATCTTCAACATCAGGTCTGGTATCATCATATTCAAATGTATAACCTCGTGATGCACAAAACTCTTCAATATAATAAAGCAAACCAAGATATAGTGTGTATGATTGTAGATTGAAAATCCTTATCTTTCCATCCCAAATTCGATTACGGTAAGCAGGAACAAATTGATAACCAGGAACAAAGAATGTGAAAAACTCCGATAACTCTTGAGCTAAATGTTTCTCACAAGTTATCTTAGCATATACTTCATCTTTTTTAGATATTATTAAATCACTCATCAACTTCTATCCAAGTGTAATCACCTAACCATTTGACTTGACATATGTATTCGTAACTTTCTGGTTTACCAGATGTCCAATCATCAGGTCCTTGAATACACAATCTTGTTTTTTGAATTTTAGAATCAAACAATAACCAATAAGTTTGTCCGTGAGATATTTGGAATTCATAAACTGCACCATGAACCATATCGGTAACATCTAATCTTTGTTTAATTTCTAATGCTTGTTGTTGTAATATTTTAACCACGCTCATAATTCTATCATACTCTTGACGAGCATGCATACGAGCAACATTAACCATTACATCTTTTTGTTTCTCAATTGGTATTAAATCAAACTTTGGACTACCAACTTCTGTTGGATAAGGTGAAATATTTTTATTAAAAAAGGCCACGAGGCTATTAGATACATTAGCATCATAACTATTTCTACCTTTAGCAATATTAGATTTATTGGCCACCAACAAACTTTTCCCAAGAAATATAATCTCTTAACTGCCATGTTCTTTGTTTCAATTCATTCATAATAGATTCTATAACTGAAACACATTCTTCATGATATACTTTCTTTTCAAGAAGTTTAATTAAATCAGTATCAGATTCTAGGTATGTAGACACATCAGATTTGAGTGTGAATTTAAATGGTTCCCATCCACGCTCTTCTAATTCTTCTTGTGATGTTTTACCTGTATAGTATTCCCATTTCAGTTTACGCATACGCAAGTAATCAAAGTTTGCCTTTTTAGATGCAATACGGTGTTTAGTGAGAATAGAAAGATATTTGTTGTGAAGAATAGGTATCTTGATGAGTTCTTTACCAGGTTCTGTCTGGTCAATCTCTGCATCTTTTTCCCATAATTTTAAGACTTGTTCTAAATTTTCCATAATATAAATCCATTATTAAAATAATATGGTACTACAACCAATGTTATTTGTCAAGCGTTAAGCAGGAATAAAATTGAAATAATCGAAGTTAAAAACAGCATCAGCGGTAAGTATGGTATCTGCTGATTGTGTGGTATCAAAGTTGATATCAGAAAGTGTTATAGGAAACACATTAAGAAATTGAACACGAAATAGTGGATTATTTAATGCTGAGTATACCGTAAGCATAGCATCTGAATAATTCACTACGTTTGGATTTGTTGAAGACTTGAATTGATTTTGTAAACCTGTTAGTCTTTTTCTTTCATCAAATCCTTCTGGTGAAGCTATTGAACGAAACCATGAATGTAATTGTTGCCATGCATCCATCTTTTCATCAACATTAAATCTGATAGAAAATGGATTATATGTCATTTTATTACCAGGTGAATTGATATCTAGAAAAGGAGTTTGTCTAGATGCTTGACCTAAATTTACACCAGGTATATTAACTTGTTGTAAGAAGAATTGAGTTGAACCAATCCTATCAAACGTAAGTATAAACTTACTGGCTTGTAAGTAATTGGTATTTTGTGGGGTTCTTTTAGTAGCTGCCATACTCTTATTTAGTCACCAAAAAAAAGACCACCCGAAGGTGGTCTTTTAGGATTACAACTAAACTTAACTAATATTACATTAAGTTTTTAACGCCAAATAGTCTGTAGTAGACATTTGAACGAGCGTTTAATTGACCATTGCCTTGTGTTAAACCTTGTGCAAATGGGTTTGCTACCATGCCGTAACGAGTTTTAAATCCAATTTTTGGTTGGAATGTAAATTGGTCAACAGCACGAACCATTTGGAGAGGAACGTATGGGCAATAGAAGAGACCTGCGTCATATGGTGATGAACCTTTGTAACCAATTGTTACTAATTCTTGGTTAGCAGTATAACCACCAAAGTATGGATCGATATACACTTTGATGCGGCCATGTAATAGACCAGCAAATGTATTACCTGTATCATCTACTTGTAAGTCAGATTGTAAAGCTGGTGTGTATGAAAGAACGCCTGCCATTGCCATTGCTGAAGCAACGTCAGAAGAAACAATCAATACATTACCTTTACCTCTACGAGTTTGTTTTGCGATTACGTTAGCATCTCTTTCGATTTGGAAAATTAAACCTTTAAAGCGTTCAACAGACCAACGACCATTTGAGTCAGTATCAAGGTCGAAGTAACCAGCAGTTGTTGTACCGTATTGTGCACCTGCTACAGCAGTTGTGTAGATGGTACGAATAACTTCACGGTTAATTTCTGCAAGAATTTCTGTAGAAAGAATGTTTGATAATTCTGTTTCAGCGTCAAGACCATGAATTGCTTTTAAGTCTTGTGCTAATTCTAGAGAGTATTCAGCTTTAAGAGCACGTGATTGAGCAGTTACAGTAACTTTCTCAATTGAGAATGCCATTTGTTGGAATGCAGCATTGTTATCAGCACCTAATAATTCAGCTTGCGCTGTTGGGATACCAATACCAGATGTTGTAGCACCTGATGTTACGTTTTGGAAAGTATTTGCAATATCAGTTGCTAATGTACCTTGGAAACCGTAAGGGTTAGCAGCAGATGTGTTACCTGAAAATACTGTATTAGCCTCATTGTAGAATGCTTCTGCATTTGTATTTGCTTGACCAGTATAACGAGCTCTCATTGCGAAGATTAAGCCTGTTGGGCCAGTCATTGGTTGAACACCAGCAACATCGTAAGCAATAAGGTTAGGTAAAGAACGGCGAACCAAGCTGATTAAGATTGGGTCAAAGTTTTGAACACCACCAGCAACGTTGGTTGGACCAGAGTCAGCTAATTCGTTCAATTGCATTGCGTCTTGACGCATTGCTTGTTGTTGATTTTCCAATACAAGAGCAGTAACTGCTTTCTTGTATGGGTCTTTAATGGCTTCTAGTTCTGGATGTTCTAGAACTGGCTCCCATTTTTTTTGTAATTCTTCTGTTAAATACATTTTGTTTTCCCTTCGTTAGTATTGGTATTATTTTACCAATGTTTGTGAAATTGTTTTTGCATATTGTTCAATTGAAGGATCATAAGATGCCGTTTTAGCTGGCTTCTTTTCTTCTTCAATAATTACTTCTTCGTCTAAAGCAGAGTTATCTGCAACTTTAATATCAGACTTGAAATATGATTCTTTCAATGTGTCTAATTTAGATGCAAAATCTTCTTCAGTAGTAAATTCCACACCTTCTGCAAGTGATTTTAATTTTTCTACTTGAGTCTGCGTTAAGCCTTCACACGCTGTGTAGATAGCTTCAACCTTTTTTTGTTCATTTAATTCTTTTGTTAATTCGACACCACGTTTGATTTCTTCATTGAGAGCGTCTTCTGCTTCTTCTAACTTAGCAGCTAACTCTTCAACCACATCAACCTTGTCTGTAGGAATGTCAATATAGTGTTTAACAAAAACATCTCTTAATTCTGTAATAAAATCTTCAACGATTTCAGCACGTAAGCCTTTTTCAATTGCGATTTCATTCTCTTTGATCCATTCTTCTACCATATAGTTGAGGTAATCATCAACTTTTTGTGCCAAATCTTCTTTAATTTCTTCAACAGCAACTTCAAATTGTTCTGTTAAATTAGCTTCAACTTCAGCAGCAACTGCTTCTACACGAGAAAGAACTGCAGCTTCAAAAATTGTTGTTGCTTTTTCTTTAAATTCTTCTGAAAGATTTTCACCTTGCATTAATGCTTCGATATCTTCATTGTAACCATATGATTGTGTACCAGCAGTGTGTGTACCATCATAATGTTGGAATGTAGCGCTGTGGTTAGCACCAAAAGTATTTGATGGTAATTTAGCAGCAATACGGTCACGAATGTTTTCGTATGATGTAGCATCAAATTTTGTAGGTTCAGCAACATCAGAACGACCCATTGAATCTTGTGGACCTGTTGCTTTAGTAATACCTACGCCATCTTTTTCTGAACCAACAGGTGGTGTTGCGCCTGGTGGAGTTGCTGTTGGTGTACCTTTTGTGTAATTAGGTAAAGCATCTGTTAATGCTCTTTCTGGTGATTGGCCAATTTCGCCAGCATCGTTAGTACCATATGCTGTTTTTGAATCTACACGGTCTGAACCAACTTCACCGTCTGGGTGTTTATCTGAACCACGTTGTGCCATTTTAGATTTAACGATAGAATCTAATGTTTCTTTAGATCCTTCATTAACTAAAATTTGCTTAGCGGCGTCTGATAGATTGTATTTTGCCATTTTAAAAATCTCCTTGATTTATATATTGGTATTTATAATTAAAGTTTTTTCATGAAGTTTTCAAATATGCGTAGACTTACTGCCTCGATATCCTGTCTTGAAGCTTGTTTTATTTCTTTGATTGCTTCTTGATGGTCGAATTCTGTCCATACGCCATTGACTAACATCCATTCTTTGCCTTCCATAATACCTTGAACAAAAGCTCCAGGTGCGGAAGGGTCTGCTACAATATCTGCCGCTGTGGCTAGATAAAAATCGGGTTGAACGACATTTACGCCATTCACATTTTTCAATGAACCCATGCCTCGTGAAGATACTCCTAACTGTGCACCACCTTCAATAAGAGAGCGAGCAATATTACCCATAGGTGTATCTAAAATTTTTGCTTTACCAATCCATTGAGTACCATCTTCTCTCAAACCCACAATCATATGAGATACTCGGTCTAAATTAATTGTCGGTGTATCAGGATGACCTAATTCACCAAAAGCACGATGTTTATTAATATATTCTTCTGTATAACGATGAACTTCTTTTTTCATCGTGTTGAATTCATATAAACGGCCATTACGGTTCTTTTTCTCGGACACCAAGAAAGGACCTTCGATAAACAATTCTTTTTTGCCGTTTTTGTCTTCAGTAAGATAACTTACCGTTTCTGTAATTTCTTTAATCAGTTTCACCTGATTTCTCCTTTATAGACCTAATGAACGTCTTTTTCGTAAAGACATTCTTCTTTTTCTTAACGTCTGTGACAATTTAGCACGACGTTTATACTTAGCACGTCTAGCCGCCATTTTACGATGGCGTCTTTCCATAGCAGACATTCTTACTAATCTGCCGCCACGAATAGTATAACCTTTAACTGCCGATAATTTCTTACGGCGTTGTATCTTACCTTTACGGACACGAACTCTAACTATTTTTGTTCGACCTTGTTTGGTAACATTTCTTATTGCTTCATCTAATTCTTCATCAGCAAAATCTACCTCTAAATCTACTTCTTCATACATCTCAGCAGTAAGACGAAGTTTAATCTGGTCAATTTTTTCTTTGACCAGATTTTTAATCGTTTCGTCTAATATCTTTCTTGCCTCTAAGGCATTATTAGATATTGCCTTATTAATAAACTCCTTCATTATGGGTTAGGAGTGAGATTATAAGGAGTAAAGTTAAATGCAGCAGGATCATTAAATTGACCTCTTTGATACATAGCATTATTTTTGCGTAAAGAAAGAATCAATGTGTAAGCAGAGTTAGCTGCAACACCTTGTGTAGCAATACCAATATCACCAAGTGCTGTATTAGCAGCTGTGATAGATACGTTATTTAGCAAGTTTGGTGCATTATTAGGAATAGCAGGTAATTGTGAACCAGCTATGTTACCATAATCACCTTGTTGGTTAAGATGGAAAATAGTTGATGAATTTGCATATGCAGCAGCTACCGTAGCACCGTAACCAGACCAAAATATTTCTACTGCACCAGAACCTTGTGTCATGTTTACGAAGTAACTAACACCAGTTAATTGTAAATCGTAATATGGTTTTGCAGTATTACTTGAACTTAAAGATGTTCTTAAAGGAACATTATTTGCATCTAAAGCACCGTAAAGTGAATTAGCAGAAATACGAGAAACATTTAATTCGTTAGATGTACCGTCAAATGTACCTGTAATCTTGATGATAGCATCTGATGTAGAATCTCGTAAGGTTTGAATTGTATACTTATTTGCCATTTTTTATCCCTATTTTAAATGTTTCCAGGCAAAGTCTACGACCTTACCAAAGTGTTGTTTACTTTTACGTGCCATATCTGATACTTTTTTCTTGTTTTCATCATTTAAAGCGCCATGAACTTTCAATACAGCATTAGCTGTTTGAGCGTCAATTTTCATTGTTTTACCATCGGCAAATTTATATGATTTTGCAGTATGGCCATCAACAATACCTTTTAAATGATGAATAATATCTTCTTCGATATATTCACCAGAATACTCTGCCTCTTCATTTGCACCTGCATTTGTCCATTGCATAGCAGTATAAGGCACGGTTACATATTTATTAATCTTATCAACGTAATACATCGCTACTCGTTGATTATTAGGAAACTGTCTAATCCACTTTCTACGCATTACTAGAACGGCAGGAGGATCCATTGGATGATGAGAATTTTGTTTGCCATCATCTTCATATAATGGTTCGTCAGTTGCCTCTAATTCTTCAGGCAATACAACATCTTCAACCACTTCTGGTCGAGTTTGTTCTGCTAAGAATTCTTTAAGATTCTTCAACAGGAGTTTCCTCTTCTTGTTCTACGTCTTCAACATCTACATCATTTGATTGCGCAATTAAATTTTGAGCAATTTCTTGTTTTTTTGCTTCAATGTGTGCAGAAACTTTGTCGTGAATAGAAGCATATAATGCATTTCTAAACTCTACACCATTTTCGTCCATTGCGTAATCAATTATGTTTCTTGTATCGTCCATGTTATTGTCTCCAAAAAATTAAACCTTATTCTATTTATAAAATCTTTTTTAACTTGTGTATTGTAAGTTGTTCATTGGTTGAATCATCATCTGCTTCACCAGCATCTGGTAATTGATTCAACATTGATTGTTGTGCTACCTGACTTGTAACACCAACAGGCAATCCAAGACCCAACTCTTTTTCTTCATCCATTTCTTTTGTCATCTCTTTAATCTCATCATCAGTCATGCGTAATACATTTCTTTGAATCCACGCTTGTGAGAAATAACGACCTGTATATGGATCAACATTAGAAAGTAATGATAATCTTTCTCTTACCAATTCAGCATCTTTTAATTCAGAGAAGTTGTTGTCTTTAATGAAGTCATAAAAGATATGTTCTTTAAATTCTGTCCATTCATCATTGGTACAAATACCTTTAAGAACACATTGAACTCTTAATGCTTGGTCGAATAAGTCAGCAAACTTATTTCTTAATCTATCAACAAATTTAGCAAACTTCAATTCGTCACGAGTAACTTCTGATGTTCTACCTAAAGAGAAACCAGATTGATTTGGGTCTAATCGTGAGATAGGAACATTAAGTGCTTTGTATAATTTCTTTTCAAAGTATTTTACATCTTCTAATTCACCAAGATTTTGACCACCTGGTAATGTAGCAATCTCTGTGCCTTTGCCACCTTCTCTACGAGGTAACCAAAAGTCTTCCATCATTGAAAGGAACTTACGGTCATCTCTTACTTCACCTGTGTTAGCATCATAGACAAGTTTATTTTTATACTTGACCATAATGTCACGGAGGTATTGTTCTGCTTTTAATTTTGGTAAATTACCAACGTCAATATAGAATATACGTCTTTCAGGTGCTCTTGAGATACGGTAAATAACAGTAGCGTCTTCAATCATTCTTAATTGATTGAGTGGTTTGATAGCTTTATGTAAGTATGATAATACCACTGCTCTACGAGAGTCCATTAGACCAGAAACAACTGATATAATAGAATCTGTTGTAATACGAACACCAACTGGTCCAAAATTAGAGGAAGAGCCAGATGTTACTTTATCATTAAAGATGTAATATTCATTGACCACGTTCATTACATCAACGCCTGTGCGTTCATCTTTTTTCTTTTTGATTTCTCTTACTTTACGAATTTTTCGTGGATCAATATATCTTAATTCTTTGATACCAGCAATAGGGTTTTCTCTATCGATAATAATGTGGTAAAACATTCTACCATCAATATAATATCTACGGAAGATATCTTGTGCCATATTATTGTAGTTTAATAATCTAACGATTGTATTAAACTCTGCTTTAATGGCATCTTTAATTTTTTCTGGTTGATTTAAAGCGTCTAAAACAATTTTGATATTCTTGCCATCATCATCTTGTGTGATAGCTTCGTTAATAACATCATCAATGGCTGATTCAATTTCAGGCTGCATAGCCATTTCACGATATCGAGAGATTAACTCTACTTCATTCTTTGCTGTGCCGTCTAGGTCTACATATGTACCGTAATAAGCGGCTGAAGTAATCGTTAAGGCGCCATCGTCATTCGTCTGAGGCGTGAAGGATTGTTGGACTCTTTGTTCGTCTTCTGTTTTACCACGAGCTATGGTAAAACCAAATAAACTGAATTTGCTATTGTTAGCCATGTGTTGATTCACCTTTTACATTAAATAAAATATGGTTGATAGGTGTCATACCTATCATTGTAGATGAGTTGTGGTTTATATATGCTATTGTCATAGTATCTTCCTCAATTCAAAAAAACATAATGAGGAGAACCGAAGTTCTCCCCATATAATATATATCATTAAGTTGTTGTTGGTACTGATGTCCAATATTGATATGCAAATGTTACTGAATACTCTTCAATAGCATCGTTTGAACCCCAATCTAAATCAATTGGAGCGATATCAACAGGAAATAAACCTACAAATAAGTAATTTTTTAGAGTGTTACCTGTTTTACCGTATTGAGTAACAGCAGCATCGGTACTGTAACCTGCTGGATTAAATGCAGCTGGGTTACGAAGGTTACCTTGATGACTATTGATACTATTCATCCAACTTTCTAAAGAATTACGAACAATGAAATCTTCATCATTGATAACTTGTAATGTCCAATCCGTAAATGTTCTATTTCCAGCAAACTTTAATTCACGACCAAAGTAAAACAAAGGAACTGTACCAATAGTAGAACCAGGCAATTGTGCTGTTTTTGCCATAAAGGTTACTTTTTGTGATGCAGCTCCAGAGTTTGCAGCTATGAACGGAAAGCTCAAAGAAACTGAAAATAAATTAGGACGGGCACCGTCACCAATCAACTGTGACCTAAATTCTGCTACGTTAAATGCCATTTTTTTCTCCTATATCTGTTGTATTATTTATTAGAACTTACCTATGACTTCTGTAAAGTCTACGCCAGTCCTTACTGCTACAAAGTTCAACTGGATAAAGTTAATTGAACGAGCAGGTTTAATATAAATGTCACCAACAAACTGGTTAGAATCAATGACTTGCGGTGTATTATTTGTAGTATCACAAACAACACGGAAGTCAGTAACACCACGGCGACCTTGAACATCACGCAAATATGGAGTCACTAAAGACACAAATTGAGCTCTTGTGAAATCATCATTGAACTCGAATAGTGAGTATTTAGCAGCTTTAGCAATTGCTTTCTCTAACGTAATAAACAATCTGCGGACGTTGATTCTGTCAAATGCAGATGGTTTTTGTGTGAAAGTTTTATCACCATATAATACAGTACCTTGTCCTGGTAATGATACAACAGGATTTACACTAATTTGATAAAGTGCATCACGGTATGTCTTATTTGGATTCCATGCTAATCTGACTACATTTTTGAGACCACCTCGGTTTAGACCAGCAGGTGACCACCATGAGTCACGATTTGTATCTGTATATACACAAAGACCAGCAATATCACCGTTTAATGGAACCCAACGATATGTATTGTTGTATTTGTCAAACATATATTTCCAACCAGAATCAGCAACTGCATATGAACTATATTGAGATGCAATTGATAATGCATTAACCCAATTTGTAATATTTGTTACTTCGTTACCTGCTTGGTTAATTACGTTAGCAGATGGAGGTGAAATAAATGCTACACAGTCTAAACGAGTACCAGCAATATTTTGAACAGCATATTGTTGAACGGTTACTGAAGCTTGACCTGTTAATACTAATGAAATATCTACATCTTCAGCAGATGCGAATAAACCAAAAGCATTTATCTTATCACCGTCTGTTGGAGCAGCATATGTACCACCAGCTAATGTTACTGTTGTATTACCAGATAATGTAGCAAAGCTTGTATTAGCTAAAGTTTTACCCCATGTAGCATTTGTAGAAGCATATTGTGGAGGATCAACTGCGTAAATGTATTTTGAAACATTGAACAATTGTTGTTTATAATAAGATGAATTACCTTGAGCATCTTTAGCGTCAAGTGCTTTGTTTAGATAAGGCCATACTTCTAAAACAGTACCTTGTGTACCGGTAAATAAACCTAAAGTATCAACAACAACTAAATGGATTTCATCGTTTGAAGCACCAGCGTTTGTAGCAGCTACAGAAGTGCCTGGAGCACCATTGAAATAACCTTTATATGACCAACTTGAGAATCCTGGTCCGTCACAGATTGAAACTGTTAATGAATTACCGTTGTAACCAGAATAACGTGCCATAAATGGACCGTAGTTATTGGCTGTATTTGCTGTTAAGTAAGCAGCTTGGAAAACATCTTCGTTAGCAACTTGAATTGTTGCTTGTGAATTTGCAGTTGCGTTATATGTTAATGTGTTAGCACTACGGACAGTCCATAATGTATTACCATATGCTAAAAATGATGAAGCGGTAAAAAATGAATAATATGTATTACTATCAGGTTTACCAAAAACTCTTGCAAGAGTAACTTCATCTGGAACTAGATATCGCTTATTAGCTGGACCCCAAACGAATTCTCCAGCAAAAGCACCGGCTGTCGTAGAAACTGCAGGGATAACCGTGGTTAGGTCAACCTCACTTACTAGGACGCCTGGAGACAATTGAAATGCCATGTTTTTCTCCTTAAATTATTGATTGTATCTTGGCAGTTATAATACCATAACAATATTTATGAAACCCTGTATTTACAGTTTTCTTATTGATTCTCTGATAAAACTAGAATATATTTCACCAGGACCTGATTTTTCCCAAACATCACCATCAACTACCTCAAATTCATGTTGTAAACCATCATCAATGATAGGTTCAGGTAGAGTTTCTTCATCAACTTGATTCATATTCTCAAGTTGAATTTGTTTTCTTAAATCATGATTAACAATCTCTTTAAAATAATGTTGAGTTGTTACCCATGAAAATATGACCAAAGTCATAGCTAAATCGTCATTTGCATCATCTTCTGCGGCAAATGATGTTTTTTTAGACACAAATGTAGTTAATTCAGATATTGTGTCAAAATCGTTTACAATTAACTTATCACTTTCAACTAAAGTTTTAAGGTTAGAACAACCTATTCTTTTAACTTGAAGTGACATTTTAAGACCCATCTGAACGCCTCGGCCAAATCCACTATGTAATTGTTGTGGTTTTTTGTTACCGGTGAAAATCTTAAACAGATTCTCGTATTCTAGGTCTCTATGTAATGCGTCCGCTACCTGTGGATTATTATTTATCTCCACTAGAACGTAAGCATCGTTATATAATCTGGCAGCATTATGAATCACCGATGGGAATAAAATAGGTGATATAGTAGAACTTTTGTATGTTGCCACCTGTTTATATGGTGTAGACGATATATCAAATACAGAAAAAGCAGAGAAGTCTAGATTCTTACCTTCTGACACATCTACGGAAATACAGTATAGATGGTCTTTACCTTTCTCCGCATCACCTTTAATAGGCTGTTCGTATATCTTTACACCATCATGTTCAGCTATTGGGTCACTATATGTCATAGTTTGAAGTTTTATTCCAGAAATAAGAGTGTTCGTAGAACCCAAGAACATTGTATTAAATTCTTGATTGAATTGGTGCTCACTCGTATTTCTTATTGTTTCTTCTTTCCATTTCTCATCACGACCCGGAACTTGAGACCAGTGAATTTCAAATGGAACATAATTATTTTTTTTATTAATGGCATCAGTCCAAATTTTATAAAATAAATTCATACCATTTGGAGTAGATACTATAATAATCTTTGTCTTTGTACCAGCAGTAATTACAGGATAAACTGATGTAAAAAATTCATATGCAATATTGGTAGGCACAAACGCAAATTCATCAAGAAACACTATATTAAAAGAACCAGACCTTGCTGCGGATGATGATGTTGATGATGCAGTTATTTTTGAACCGTTCTCCAATTCAATATAACTTTTATTCCAAGTAATAACTCCTTGTTGCATCCATATTGGTAAATTTTCATAAGCTAACTGTAATTTTCCTAAAATATCCCGTGCTGTTTGACCACGATTGGCCAATATTGCAATGTTTTGAGAATTTTGAAATAATATAACCCATAGCAAATAGGCTATTGATGTTGTTGTTTTACCAACTTGTCTAGGACATTTTGTAATTACAAATCTATTTTTATGAAAAATGTCAATCATTTCTTTTTGAAAGTCATACATTTTAAAATCTGTAAGACCTTCATCAAGAGTAATAATTTTAATATATTTGGTAAAATAAATTGGATCACGGGAACACAATATATACTCATCTAATTGTTCTTGAGTATATTGAACTTGAACGCCGGTCTTTTTTAAAAGTGGATTATCTCTGTATGAATCACTACTCATTTAATATTTTTCCATGATTTATTTAATATTATATTTTTTATAGCTTGTAGAGTAACATTATATTTTTTACCGTAAGTGTAGCAAAAAGCACCCAAATATGTTGGATATAAACCTTTTGTTTTTGATGATGGAATTGAAGTTTTAATATAACATTCTATAGGCACTTTTTTATTATAATCTTCTCTTATAGATTTAACAATATCAACAGTTAATTTTGAAATTGGATTATTTTCACCAGAATTATTAATACTAAATTGTTTTTTATTTTCATCTGAATGTAAAAGATAACCTTTTACTCCTTTATTCCATGGAATTGTTCCTTTTTTAACCCCACCTATTCCTGGTCTCTTTTTGCCTTTTTGTATTTTTGATATTTCTTTTGGATCCATAAGCAATCTTTTAGCAATCATAACACAAGCACCCCAATCTTTTTGTTGCTCATGAATTTTATAATGCTCTTCAATAGTTACCAATTTTAAATTTTCAATTCTATTATCATTATGATTGCCATTTATATGGTGTATTTCATATGAACGACCATTACAATCTTTAGGTATTGGACCGTAAGTATCTTCCCAAATTTTTCTGTATGTATATGATGACATGGTGTAGTATTTATACACCAAAAAAGTCAGAATCAAACTAATTATTTAATTATTCGAGTTTTTATTTTTGTTTCATTAGTTTCTGGATTATGATGAACATGGTGAGCATGAAACTCAACATCTGGATGGTCTTGCTTTAATGATAAAAAATGATTTAGATTAGGTTCAGAATCATCATATAAATGAACTTTTTTGTAACCACTTTTCTTAATTAAGTCACCAATTACTTTTCGTTTTACTTCACCTGGTTTGCCTGGTAAATTACCTGCTCTACGAACATGAATCTCTTTAGGGTCAATACCGTGATGTTTTAGAGCGTGCATAAAACCTGTTTTATCATCCATATCAGAACGAGCGGTAACAATTTCAACATTCTTATTATTCTTATGGATTGCTTTTAATTTACGAATCATCTTATGAATTGGATGTGCAGACTGTTTAAATATGTGAGTAGACCTAAATTCAGAGAAGTCGTATGAATGACCTGGTGGTAACTTATGAGTATTAAATTCTTGATTGGTTAAAGATTGAACTCTATCACCTTGTTTGTTTAATACATGAACTTTTACTTTAGAATGGTCGTGATGAAAGAGTGTTTCATCCATGTCAAACGCATGCAGAGTTTTAGATGACTTATCTTTTCTAGCAACAAGCGCTTCTTCTGAAATAAAATGTTTAAACTTAATCATTTTTACCTTGAATTATTTTCGACAATTCTGCCGTTGAACCAACAAATATTGCCTTATCAATGTTAGTATTATTAACTTCTTTCTTTTTGTCCATCTCTCGCATTTGTTTCTGCATAGCAATTAATTCTTTATTTGCCTCTACAACATTCTTTAGTATACCACCAAAGACTTCAAATGCTCTTGGATGTTCCGACTCTTTAGCAATCTTGAGTATATCTTCCATTGCCTCTTTACCTTGGTCAATGATATCTTGTAGATTATCTTTTGACTGATTATATGCTACAGTTAAATCTTCTTCAAGATTTGGTGGTGCAGCTGGCGTTATTGGCCATGTTTTATTCTCTACAGGAACTTTTTTAGGTTCTTCTGGTAAAGGTTGAACATCAAATATTTCTTCCATAGATTTTTCAAAATTACTCATAGTAAATTATATATTATTAAACCCAAGTACCAATTATCGTATTAGCAGAACCAGGTGAAGCAGCAATTGGACTAATCTTCATATAAGCACCAACTGATATCGTTGAAGTACCACCAGGACCAGCTGAGAATGTAATTGTTGGATTTAAGTTACCTGCCGTAGAAGTATTAACAATACCTTTAACAAGATATGTGGCATTTTGTGCAGTTGTTAAAGCAGTTGTTACTACAGTTGGTGTAGCAGAAGAAGAATAAACAGTATTAGCGCCATATGGCGTTGTTGTTCCGTTTAACATTCTTGTAATTTGATAACCGTAGTTCGTTGTTGTACCAGAATATACAAAACCAAAAGCTTCAGTATGTGATGTTGTACCTGATGTTACCAAATTAAACAATAATTCAAATTCGTATACGGTTGAAGCTGATAGAGCAACACCAGTAGTTAAACCAAGAGCAGACTGTGCAGTAGCTACAGATGATAAAGTATTTGCAACATTTAATTCGTAATATTGTGATGCTTGTAAAATACTTCTTTGTGTGCCAGATGGTGTAAAGTATGGTGAGTAACCATTCCACTCAACAGAACCAGCAACAGCGGTTGCTAAGTTAGTACCTGATGTTAATCGTAATGGAGCCGAATTTGTTGTACCTGCACCAATCAATACGTTAGCAGTTGTTGAAGGAGAAACACCAACACCTAAGTTGCCTGCTAAATAGTTTATTGCAGTACCTGCCATATTAAGATTATAACGATTAGTACCAGAATTAATGCCTCCATAATATGCGTAATTATTTGTTGCGCCAGTTAATGAAGAATCTACACTAAATCCAGTCTGTGTTGTTACTGTTGAGCCAGCACCAAATGTTCCTTGTGTTGCTTGATAATGCACTAGATTAGGTACTGTAAATGATGCAGCTGCTGTAGCAACAACTGTTGCATAATATGCTCCATATGTTGTTACGCCTGATTGGATCGTTCCGTCATTTGTTTGTGAGTAAGCTGATGTTGCGCCAGTAATAGGCAATGAATTATGAATACCATAATTAGGAGAATATGTGGTTCCAAGTAAAACTGAACCGTTAATTGTTGTATTACCAGCAATTACGGCTGCATTACCAACATACACATTACCACCAACCCAAGCACCACCTGATACTTGTAATGTACCAGTAGCATTTGCGGTTGCTGGTGTAGTGTTTGTTGCTATAATAATATCTGTAGTATTAACTGCGAAATTTGTAATATTGACATTTTCAATTGTTGTATTACCAGCAATAGTCACTCTACCACCAATATACACATTACCTGTAATGCCTACACCACCTGTAACAACAAGAGCGCCAGTTGTATTTGATGTTGATGGTGTTGCATTAGGAATGTAAAGATAGGATGCTGAGTTTACAGTAATAATTGGACCAAGATTAGCAATAGCATTATTAGCGGTTGTGAAAGCTGCTGCAATATTAGCATTAGCCGTTGCTAAAGCACCAGAAAGATAAACAGTATTAGCATTAGCCGTTGCTAAAGCGCCTTGTAGATATACGGTATTAGCTGATGCACTATTAGCAGTAGTAAAAGCACCAATGATGTTAGCGTTTTGTGATACATTAACACCAGTCAAATATATCGTATTAGCATTGGCTGTATTAAGACCGCCTTGAAGATATGCTACATTAGAACTAATATTTGAATTGATAGTAACCACATTAGCACTTAATTGATATTGAGTAGCTAATGGCCATCCGCCTGATGTAACACCGTCATGAACAGTTATAGTATTTTGTGTAGAATCAACAATTAATTCACCTGGTGCACCAGAAATGTTTGCCAAATTAGCAGTTGGATATCGTTTAAATTGTAGGGTCTTTGCCATTTTCTTACCTTAAATTAGTAATTAAAGTTTTTAGGTTCTTCTGTTATAGAAGTAGTATAAGTGTATTTATCATTAGCCGTGGCAGTATTTGGATTAGGTGTAACAACCACTTGTGTCATCTTAATTTGAGGAGATTGGTAAGATGTAAACACCCAATTAGCGTTTGTAGTCACGCCAATGATAGATTGTGTTGATAAAAAATTACCAGCAATATCAGTTAATACTAATTGATGATTTGTATTAGACCAAGAGTAAACTCTTCCTGTTGCAGTAGAGTTTGTAGGAGAGTAACCTTGGTAAACTAATTCGCCTGCTTGATATTGTCCAACACCAGTATTAGCCATGTTAAATTGAACAGAATCGGTTATACTAATATTATTCAATACATTAGTAATAGATGTTTTAATAATCTTGTTATTTTCTGTTACACCACCAAAGATAAAACCTTTAACAGTAAAGTTTAGTGTCCATATAATAAGTCTTGTATCGTTATCTCTAGGTCCTTCGTAAGTGATGTCTTGAGATACAGTATCTAACACAATAGGTATTTCTTTGATGATACCCATTTCAGGAATAAGATTGAGTTTGATTGTATAATCTGGTGTGAAGTATGGTAAAATATGTTCTATTGCTTGTGTGCCATCTTCAATGTTTCTTACATACAAATAAAGTGAGAAGTTAAAATTGTATGGAACAGGATTGTATTGTGATGCTAAACCATTTGATGTTTGATTAAATGTTTTCCAATTTGTATTTTGTTTTCTAGTAGCATCATATGTCATACCTGTCATTTCAAAAGATAATCTAGGTAAAGTAAGTTGAACTTTTTTATCTAAATTAGGGTCTTCTTGTAGACGCATCACATAGCGTTCTTTAGGTGCATATGCAATTGGAATAATAAATCGTTCTTGTTCTGTCAAGTCAGCATTATAACGCACAAGAGTAATATTGTCAAATAGGTTACCAAAACCTACAACAAGTTTACGAATGATTCTATTATAAAATACGTTAGCAGACATTATATATTACCAAAAGGATTTGTTTCAGAGAAATCAGTAATTGAAATTCCCTGTTGATTTATGTATGAGTTATCATATTGTTCATGTGTTGATGGTGTATTCAATGGATCAAATGTTGATAATGTATAACGAGCATTACTTGAAGCACCAATGATTATTGAACCATCAATAAATTCACCTTTAATGTTTGTAACACTTAATATATTAGATGATTTAATAAACGATTGAACGGTACCAGAAGCATATGAGTTTGCTGATGTGTTATCTAACGATTGATATACAATCTCTGGTATAGTATATGTACCAGTACCTGAACCTAGATTCAAGTGTAATGTATATGAAGAATCTGTAACCACGCTATCGATATCACTATCTCCTGTATTAATAACTTCATTAGAGTATTTAAATTTCTCTAATTCTAATTCATAGAAGTAAGGCACTTTTCTGCCTAACATAAAGAAATCTTTTGTTTGATTAGTAAATTTAATTTCAAATAATTCACCAGTGCCATTTAAAAATGGAATCCAAATTAAATCACCTTCACGAGGTCGAGTAAATGTATTTTGTGGAACTCTTTGTGTGAATGAGCGTTTAGATACAATCACATTTACATTGTTTTTAATTTCAAGACCAAACTTTGAAAAGAATTCTTTCTCTCCCATATATTCTGTTGAGTTAGAAAGATACATTTCTAATTGAAATGCTGATGAAAACTTTTTGACTGGATCTTCACCAAATAATAAATCTCTAGCTGCATCGTTATTGTTTGGAAGATAGAAGCAATCAAATCCTTGAACCTTAATGCTTTCCACCACCAAATCTTCGATTAGTCTTTGTTCATTTAGTGAACCATAAGAATTAAAATATAAACTAGTTGCCATATTAGTTTAAGAAAAATTCCAATGGAGCACCGTAATTTTGTTCCATTTCTTTCTCTAGTCTTTCAATTTCTGCTACTGCTTCGTCATAAGTTTCGTTACCATTTAATGTAACACCGCCTGGTAATTGTAGACCACCAAATTTTTTCATATTAGAACCCCAACTTCTCTTGATAAGAGCAGTGGCATATTCTTTTAACCAACGGTCATTCCATACCAAATTATATACATTTGGATCAATTAGAGCATAACATTCGGCAATCACAGCTTGTCCAACTGGTGCTTCTTGAGGTCCCCAATTCCAATCAATATAAAGTCTTTGCATATGCCTCTGGAAGCGAATAGGAACTTCTCCAGTAAACATAATCTCTAAAGAACGAAGATGTTGTTGTGTTAAAGTATAATTGATGTAGGACGCAGATGTGAAGTCATACAATTCATTAAGTCTTAATTGGTATCTCAAGTCAAACATATTAATGGTAGCCTGAGAGTCAGATAGTGGAAATATTCTTGTCACACCAGCAATTTCTAATGTATTATTACTAGAATCTACTGCTGTTGTAGCATCAAGATATTGATTATTGATATCTGTTTGATTTAATATTTTAATCCAATAAACTTTTTGTAGACCATCAAAATGGTAATCTTGCCAGTATTGTAGAGCGTCATCAATACGGTCTTGGACCTGGTCGTCATCTACGTTAATATCAATGACAGGAAAACCTAGTCTACGGAGGCAATAGTTTGTGAAGTCGGTTCTGTTGGTTATTGTAGCCATATAAATCTCCTAATCAGGTATTTATGCTGAAGATTTTACTGTGAATCAGATATTGTGATGGTTGAAGTTACTTTATCTATGGTCATATAACCTTCACAAGCTATGTTATAATCATCTCCAATTTGACTGCCACTTTTTTCAGAATACGATGGTACTAAAATTTTAACATTTTTAACAAGATATTCTTGGTCGTTTTCAAATACTCGCCAAACATGATCCATGGTTCCTCTATTAGGTTTTCCACGAGATTTGTTAAATCTTATAAGATATTTGTTCATCAAATTATGATAGGTGCAGGTGGAGGATTATTAGCAATTTTTTGTGTGCCAATATTAATATGCACAAATTTTAAAGTATCATCAGATAAGTTACTAGAAAGTGAATGTGCTAACCAAGCATTGATTAATATTAAATCACCGGCTTTTGGTATAAAAGTAACCATTTTTGAAGCTAAAGTTATTTCCTTAGGATTAATTTCTTCTAAATCAATTTGTGTTTTAGCAATTCTAGGATCATGAATAATTAATTTTGATGAATTTTCAGGCACGTCTAAAAAATAAAATCCTACAAGTTGCACACCACCAGAATGTGTGTGATAAGGCATATGTGAATGTTTATTGTGATTTTGCACCCACATAGATTCAAATATGGTATGGTAATTAGACATCATATAACCTTGGTGTTCTAATATATTCCAAGATGATTGTATAACATTCAAACAAAAATCATGTATTCTTTCATCAGAAGAAATGTCAGCAGACATTTTACCAAAATTATCATCAAGTGTATTATTTGGATTGTAGTATGTTGGATCGTTAGCTACTTCTTTGACTTTATCTAAATGCTCTAATGCTGATATGAAATAAACCGGGCTACTAAAAAACTGCAATTCATCTAATTCACTATTCATGTTTTATTAATCCTCATTACAATTCTCTATATATTTAATTGAAAAATCACTATTAGGTAATAATTTTTCATTAGTTAATTTAAATACTTCAGCTGATAATAATCCAGTATCTATACATACTTTTAAAGCACTTGGATTTTTTAATATTCTCTGCAGAGTTTCAACTTCTATTCTACCGTGAGATATAATTTGTGCTTGTGCTCTACGCACCAATCTAGTTTGTAATTCAAGATAAAAGTTTATTTCATACATCTCATCATCTGTTTTACCAGGTATACGAGTTTTTTCTGCTTCTTTAGCTAGATAAGATTCAAATTCTGTTAAAAATTCTATTTCGTTTTCACAATCTTTAATCAGTTCATCTTGGTGTTCTTTGTCAATAAGATATTTTTTATATTCAAAAGAATTTTTGTCTTTAAGAAGCATTTCTTCTTTATTGAGATTAGCTAATGCTAAAGACCTTTTTCTATCGTTCAGCATATTACGAATGACTCGTAGCTTTTCCCAAATTGTTTCACCATCTATCTCGTAGATGTATTGTGCGTTATGATTCACTCTTGACATATAATATCCTTATGGAACTCCTGCTCCGGCTACACGCCATCTTGCTGTTCCAATAGATGCTTCTGAACCTACTAAAGCTCCACATTTATTAATTTTAGTTGATAAATTGGTGTATGGGGTATTATTCTCGCCAGCATAAAATATTCCATAACATCCTACTGCAGCTCCGCCTGGACCATTCCTACCCGTCCCAACTGCACCTTCAGAACCTACTAAAGCTCCACATTTATTAATACGAGTAACTGTATTTTTTTCGCACAATCCAGCATAAAACATTGCATTACATCCTACTGCAGCTCCAGCAAAACATGCCCTAGCTGTGCCAGCTGTAGTTTCTGAACCTACTAAAGCTCCACATTTATTAATACGAGAAAGTGAATTATAAGGACCACCTGTATTCACTCCACCATAAAACATGCCATTACATCCTACTGCAGCTCCAGCATGAAGATATTTAACTGTTGCACCAGTTACTGAAGCTTCACCTACCAAAGCTCCACATCTATTAATACGAGTAGCTAGATTATAAATAGTTGCACCGTTCGTTGTTCCACCGAAATACATGCCATTACATCCTACTGCAGCTCCAGCAAGAAATCCTCTAGCCGTCCCAACTGCACCTTCAGAACCTACTAAAGCTCCACATTTATTAATACGAGTAACTTTATTATTTGGGTTACCTATAGAACCACAATTACAAAGAACACCACCATAATACACACCGTTACATCCTATTCTTGCCCCAGCTGAGCCAGAGTTATTATGGCTAGTTCCAGCTGAAGTTTCAGAACCTATTTGAGCGTTACATTTATTAATACGAGTAACTTTAATGCATGTACCACAGTATGAATTAACGCCGCCAAAAAACAAACCAATGGTGTTCAATTTAGCACCTATGCCTATGGTCCATCCATAATTTTTTAATGCAGCTGATCCTCTAGTTATAATCGTTGGCATGATATATTAGAATTTTGTTTGTGATGCTAATACGGTATATGTAGGTGTTGCCGTTAATTTAATTATTGTAAATGTATATACATCAACACCTGAAGGATTACCAGCTGTTGGTGTAGTACCGCCTTGCCAATAAGTTGTAACGCCAGTTGTTGTTCCATCAACTTGAACAACATTAACATAAAAAGCGGTTGTTCCTTGTGTCATTAGCAAAGCTATACTAATTGATTGACCTGGTAATAATATAGAATTAATAGTTGCTGTTGGAGAATATGTTAAATTGACGGTTGAAGTGGCTGTAGCATTTGTTGTATGGTAGATAACTGCACCATTAGCAATATAGTAAGGTTGTGTTGTTGCAGCTGCAGTTGCTATAACATTAACGGATTCTATAACATTTTGTAAATTAGCAGCTACTTGTGTTTGTGTACCAAAAAAACTTGCTGTATTTTGAACATTTAAAACACCTGAAGTAATTACATTTGAAGTAATTGTGTTTGCTGTTATAACATTTGCACTAATATTGTTTGCATTAAAAACAGGAGTTATTCCTCCTGTAACAATAAGACTTTGAGCCGTTATAGTTCCTTGAACAGTAATTGTATTTGAAGTGACTGTATTTGAAGTAATTACATTTGTTGTTACTGTGTTTGACGTAACTGTATTTGAAGTAATTACATTTGTTGTTACTGTGTTTGACGTAACTGTATTTGAAGTAATTACATTTGTTGTTACGGATGTATTAGCCACAACAACATTAGCAACTACATTATTGTTAGCTACAAGTCCGTAAGCGCCTGTTAATCTTAATGACATATTAAGTGACTGATGATTTAATTAAAGCAAACTGAATAATAGGTGCTTCTGCTACTGTTGTTGTAAATATTGGTCTTACGGTAATTTGAGCAGAACCTGCAGCTGTATTAGCAGCAAGAGCATAAGCACCAATAGTGCCACCAGAAAAATGGTTAAGTAACAACATATCGTTAGCACCAATATTTGAATTTGTTAATGTAAATGATGTAGCCACGTTTGTAGTACCTGTAGTAGAGAATAATGTAATCTGACCAGTTAATGTATTGAGTGTTACACCAGATGTTCTAGAAGTATTTTGAACTATTGAACCACCAGCAGCAATACCTGTTGGATATCCTATACCACCTGATGTTGAATATAATGTTCCTGTATATACGTTACCTTTGATACCTGCACCACCAGAAACCACTAAAGCACCAGTTGTATTTGATGTGGAAGAAAAATTATTTTGAATTAATACACCAGATTGACCTCCAAATAAAACAATATTGTTACCACCAGCATCATTGTAAATAACTGAACGAACATCTAAACCACCAGCCGTAATAAATTGATTACTTATTTGTAAATAATTACCAGTAAAAAATACGCCATTGTAAATAGCATCTCTTTGGAAATAATTATCTGTCCAACCTAATCTATAACTTACTGATGCTGTTGTGGTATAGAAGTTGTTAGCAGATGACATAAACAAGTTGCCGGTGATACCCATACCACCAGTAACAACAAGCGAACCTGTCGTATTAGACGTAGAAGTGAAAGGTGTGACATAGCCAACATTCAATGAACTCTGAACATTTGCGGTACCGTATATTGTAGTATTAGATTGTAGACGTGCCATATTTTTCTCTCAATGTTATCTTGTATTTATTAAGCGGTATAAGAACCTGTTCCTACTGTTGTAAATGTAATTAATGTATTTGCGCCTGATGCAGTAACAGTTGGTGAACCTGTAACAAGTCCTGTATATCTTGAAGTAGGTACAGAAATGATAACAACACCCGAACCACCTGTTCCACCATTTAATGATACACCAGTTGAACCACCAAAACCACCTCCACCACCACCTGTATTATTTGTTCCATTTATTGTTGAGTTTTGAACAAATCCTGCTTGGCCGCCACCACCTAGTCCTCCACCACTAAATGTTCCGCCACCACCACCTGCTAGATAATATGTTGAAACACTTAATTGTCCTACTGTTGAACCTACAATTGGATTAGGTAAGCCTACACCGCCGGCACTTCCAGATGTAGCACTAGACCCTGCAGCTCCAGCACCTCCGCCACCTCCAGCATTTGTGCTACCATCTCCAATACCACCAGAGTTACCAAAACCGCCATTTGTGCTTGTTGGTTGTGTTGCAGCTCCAGGAGTTGAACGACCTCCAGCACCACCACCTGAACCACCAGCATAACCTACGGCTGTGTAAGAACCACCTCCACCACCACCTAAAGCAATTAATGAAAGTGTAGATGTTTGCGTTACTGTTGCAGTTAAAGATATGATGACACTTTGTGGATTTCCTGATAATGGTGTAGTCGATGGCGCTGTATAAGCACCAGCTGATATACCTGATATGTCCCACACATAAGCTGAAGGTGAAGTTGCATCAATATCGGATGCTCTTAATGTATATCCTGTAGGGGTTGAAAAAGTATCACTTGCTACTAACACAGCACTTGAATAATAATAAACCCAACTATTTGGATTTGTAACTGTGATAGATCCAGGAGTTGATGGATTTCCAGATAATCCATAAGCACCAATTTGGTCTATTTGAGCATTTGCATAAGCAACAACAATTGCATCTGCCGTTACACTACTTGAGTAAGTTACTGTATAACTTGCAGGTTCTGAAGATGCTATACGCCAATATGTATAACGCTGAGTACCAGATGCAGCTAAATTCCATCCTGACGGTGTAGTTGCGATACCACTACCATTAAATGATAAGGACATAATCATTAGTTGTCCGTTGGTTACTGAAGGAATTGTAACTGTTATGGTTGTTGATACTGAATTTTGAACTGATACCGCTGATGAAACGAAAGAAATTCCTGGTGAAATAGTTGTAACTATAGATGAATTTGATCCGTTTGAACCAGATGAACCACCACCAGCACCTGCACCGCCACCACCAACAGTAACAGTATATGTTTGACCTGAAATTAATCCTACGTTTGCTGATAAGAGTCCGCCTGCACCACCGCCACCACCGTTAGCTTGACCATTTATCCAACCTGCACCACCTCCACCACCAGCAACAACAGCAACAGATGCTGAATATACAACAGTTGGCACCTGATTAATATCAGATACTTCATCAAATAAATCGGAAACTAAAATAGATTTAACACCTGTGCTTGTATTAGCAATTCTCATAGGAGTTATAGAATATTGGTTGGTCACTTCATCAAAATAACCAGAATAGAAAGCAGTTTGTTGTATACTTACATTAGATTGAGTGACTTCATCAAACTGATAATTTGTGTTTGCTATTACAAGAGTGCCTTTATTGTATAATCTTGCTCCTGGAATTGCAGTATTATAGGTAAACACAATGATGCCTTGTGCACCAGGACCGCCACCAGCACCAGATCCACCTCCACCACCGCCATATAAACCACCTGTAACTCCATTACCGCTTGCTGTAATAGTTGCACCACCTCCACCACCAGAACCACCAGTTGTAACACTATCTGATAATGTTGTTCCATTCCATAATTGTGTTGAGGTCCAATAACTACCAGCAGCACCAACACCACCAAATCCTAAAGTTCCAAATGCGCCGCCACCACCCCCGCCAGTGCCTGCTGTTCCAGCTGTGCCATTCACTCCACTTACAGTTGAACCAGCTCCACCACCGGTGCCACCGCCACCATTACCTCCAGTAGCACCTGCACTTGCTGAAGCTGAAGTTGCATTTCCACCTGAATTAGTTAGAGAAGCTCCTCCACCGCCACCTCCACGTCCTGTAGATGTTGTGTTTCCTATAGATCCATTCCCACCAATACCTCCTGGTCCTGCAGCACCTCCACCTCCTGCAGCGCCACTTGGAGCAGCGGAAGTGACTGTGCCACCAGAATATGTTGTAGTTCCTACAGAAGATGCAGATGCACCACCAGCTCCTGAAGATGTACCAGAAGCTGCACCTCCACCTTTAGCTAAAACTCCTGTGCTTGATAATGTCGGTGCGGCATTTGATGTATTAAACCAAGTATCACCTCCTGCAGCTCCTGTTGTTGTAGTTGCTCCTGCTCCTACAGTATAATAAGTAGTTAATCCAGCATATAAACCTGTTATAGAAGTTGATTTTGCGTATGCGGCTCCTCCGCCTGCACCTCCTAAATTACTCCCACTACCGCCACCGCCAATAGCTTCGACGGATACCAGTGAACCAAAATCAGATGGTATTGTAAATGTTCCTGCGCCTGTAGTTGTGATGAATACGACTTTTGTCGCCATAATATATTACCTAAAGAAGAAGTCGATAGATTGAGCGGTTACGTTATAAGAAATAGTAGCACCCGTACCACCTTGTGAGTTTGCTAGTGTGACGTTTGCCGTTGTGATTAGATTGTTACTTGAATAGATGTTACCTACAGCACCTATACCTCCACTTACTACAAGAGCTCCTGTTGTATTTGATGTGGAAGAAAAATTATTTTGAATCAATACACCTGAAGTTCCACTAATAACAACTACGTTATTGCCGGTATCATTATTAATAGGACCTCTAAAAGTTGCGAAGATACCTGCTTGTGTATAAAATTGGCCTGAAGTAATAGAAAGAAAATTTCCATTAAAATTCATGCCGTTAAAAACAAAATCTCTCATAAAATAATTATCTGTCCAACCTAATCTATAACTTGCTGATGCTGTTGTGGTATAGAAGTTGTTAGCGGCTGACATAAACAAGTTGCCGGTGATACCCATACCACCAGAAATAACTAAAGCTCCAGTTGTGTTTGATGTGGAAACTGTTGTGTTAGGCACATACAAATACGAAGCAGTATTGATTGTTACAACAGGACCAAGATTAGCAACTGCATTATTTGCTTTTAAGAAAGCCGCATTTGCTTGAGCAAATATAGATGCCATATTAGCATTAGCAGTATTCAGTAATGAAAATATTAAGGTAGAATTAGCATTTGCTGTATTAAGACCACCTTGGAGATATATGGTATTAGCATTAGCAGTATTGAGACCTCCCTGTAAGTAAACAGTATTAGCACCAGCGGAATTTGCCTGCGTGAATGCACCAATAATATTAGCATTTTGTGTTAGATTAACACCAGTAAGATATACAGTATTGGCTACTGAAGAACCTGCCGTTGTTTGTATTGTTCCATCTACAAATGTAACACCATTACCTGCACCAACAATAACATGATTGCCTGTGTATACATTACCTTGAATACCTGCACCACCAACTACTTGTAAAGCACCACTTCCTGTTGATGTTGCTGATGTTGTATTAGAAACAACAAGAGTATCTGTGGTATTAACAAAAGCATTATTGATAAATGTGTTTTCAATAATAGTGTTACCTACTACTGTTAATGCT